>Ga0155710_108_pt2 | contig 2510 bp, 3 predicted proteins | sample RifCSPlowO2_01_FD_107367 | JGI IMG/M metagenome (GOLD analysis project Ga0155710, IMG submission 107367) | Candidatus Adlerbacteria bacterium RIFCSPLOWO2_01_FULL_54_21b | reverse complement strand
ACATTTTTTTTGACCATCGTCCAGGTCACGACGGTTACTCTACCTACGAGCAGGTTATTGACACCCTTGAGGAGGCGCGGCTCAAGCGCGAAGCGGGTCTGGTGTGGGACCGCCTTACCGTGGCGACGAGCGCCCCCTTTGTCGATAGCATTCCTCAACAATACGCGGGACTGTGGAGTGCCGCCCGGCACACCCAAATACTTGAGATGCTCGAGACCGACAACCCCATGTTTGTGGCGGCGGCATCCACCAAGAAAGGATGCACTAACAGCGCGCTGTTTTGCGAGCGTATGCTCGAACACTTGCTCAAAGCGTATCCTCAACGTTTTGCGCTCTACGAGCATGCGCCGGTGCACAAATTAATCTTGCGTGCCGACGATGCGCTCCTTGACGCTGACAACTACACGGTGACAGCCGGGCGTGTGGTGCTGTGTACCAACGGCTTTGAGAATATCCACATTATCAATGAAAACGGCCTCGAGGTGGATGCCAAGTACCATTATCTCCTGCGTGGCCGAGTGGCCTATATGTCGGCATATGTGGAAGAGGCGGGCAAGCCGCCCGTCGCCACCGCCTACGAAACGCCGGATGAGCCCCAGGAAGATCTGCCCTACTATTACCTCACGCGCCGGCCGTACGAGTATGAAGAGGGTCGGGAGCACAACCTGATATCCGTAGGCGGTCCCGAACAGGCGTTTGAGGAAGATGTTTACTCCCGCGACACCGAGTACCCCGAGCGCGCGATGCAGATAATAAACAATTTTATATGCACCATCTACAATCCGGGGCGGGAGGGGCCGGTTGAGTACGCGTTTACCTGGCACGGACTGATGGGCTACACCGCAAACGGGATACGCATGGTGGGCGAGGAGCCCCAAAATCCGATACTGCTTTACAACTTGGGCTGCAATGGGGTGGGCATTTTGCCGTCGGTGTTCGGCGGGCGCAAGATAGCGCGCCACCTGGCGGGGGAGGAGGTCCCGCACTCCGTTTTTGACATTCCAAAGCGCGTCACTTCGCCGCTTTTAGATAGTAGTAGAGATCTTCAAGCGCTTTGACCGCATCACCCGCAGCGATATTGTTTTGGTGATAAAGTCCGTCGCTGCAGTCGCCAGCGGCCCATATACCCGGGAGCGAAGCCCGCTGTGTACGAGCATCCACTTTTATATGATTCCATTCATCAAAATCAACAAGGCCTTTCACGAGGTCGGTGCCGGGCAACATTCCTATCTCGACAAAAATGCCCGCGATTGGTGTTTCAACACGGTCTCCTGTTTCTATGTTTTTTGTGACAATCGCTTTGACAAACTGCTCTCCTTTGACTTCGACGGGTTCGTGCGGAGTGAGCGTCTTCATATTAGGATGAGCGAGTACCGCATCGACGGTCGCTTTGTCTGCGCGCAAAAATTCTTTATGGCGATGAATGAGCGTTACCGACTTTGCATAAGCAAGAAGCTGTGCCGCGGTCTCAAACCCCGCATTGCCTCCGCCCACCACTGCAACATCTTGTCCGGAGAAGAGAGGTCCGTCGCAGGAGGCGCAATAGGTAACCCCCTTATGTTCAAACTCCGCAGCACCTTTTGCCTCAAGTTTTTTTCGGGTGCCGCCAGTTGCCAGCAGAACCGTTTTAGCGGTGTATATTGCCGTATTTGTTTTTATCGAAAATCCTTCGCTTGTGTGCTCTATTTTGTTCGCCCATTCGCCAAGCTTTAGGTCGAGCACTTCGCCCGCGTACTCGCGTAGGTGCGTCTCTAACTGCTTGGCCATCTGAAGCCCCGCTATATGAGGAGTGCCTATCCAGTTTTGTACATCTTGGGAGTCGGTTGATTGTCCGCCTATCACCTCGGCAATAAACACGGTACTAAGCCGCTTGCGCGCCGCATATACTCCCGCGGCCACACTCGCCGGCCCGCCGCCGATAATCGCCAAGTCGTACATTTCTCTATATTACTTTATTTTTGGCCGCCGCAGAAATGAAGGCACTGCGCCCCACTCGTCGTCCTCCTCATCGGCAGGTTTTGGCGTCGCGGGGGCGGGCTTGGCCGACTCCTGTTCCTGCTCCCTCGTCTCCTTTTTAGAAGGGGAGTTAAATATCTTGCCTATGGTCGTCTCTTCCTCCTTCTCTTTTTCGCGGAAGGCACCGAAGAGCGGCGTACCGCGGGGTGCTATCCCCATAGCAGGGAAACCGGTCGCTATCACTGTTACGCGCACCTCTCCTTTTTTTAGTTTGTCGTCGCGAACCGCGCCGAAGATTATTTTTGCGTTCGGATCAACAGACTCGGTGATTATCTTTGCGGCCTCGTGTACCTCGAGCATACCGAGGTCATCTCCTCCGGCGATAGCAAATAGCACCCCCTTGGCGCCGTTGATTGAGAGTTCGAGGAGGGGAGAGGATACAGCCGCTTTAGCCGCTGCCGCCGAGCGGTTTTCCCCCGAGGCGATTCCTATCCCCATTAGAGCCGAACCGGCATTTTCCATCACGGCGCGGATGTCGGCAAAGTCGACATTGA
>Ga0155710_116_pt4 | contig 2559 bp, 1 predicted proteins | sample RifCSPlowO2_01_FD_107367 | JGI IMG/M metagenome (GOLD analysis project Ga0155710, IMG submission 107367) | Candidatus Adlerbacteria bacterium RIFCSPLOWO2_01_FULL_54_21b | reverse complement strand
CGCGTCTGTTTTAGGAGCGGCTTTATGCGCCCCTGCCTCGCGTATCGCCTCAAGCGCCTGACTCGAGAGCCCTCCAGCGACGGCACTGCCGTGTACCGCCGCCGCTTCCGGTTTCGGCGGTGATTCAGCACCATAGCGGGCGTTTTGAACATTTTCCGGTTCGTCCGGGTTATAGACTCGTGCGCCCGGCGGCGGAGTATGTGGTCCTGCTCCGCCTCCCATCTGTTGATTGCCTCCACTGTTTGTTCCTTGGGTTTGTTGAAGTGGTGGCGGAGGCGGAGGTGGCGGAGGCGGAGTCCTCGGTATAGCAGAGGATGGGAATGGCCAACCTCCTGGAGGCGGAGTCGGTTGAGGACCAGTGCCTGGTCCGCGCCCTCCTCCGCCGGGAGTCCTCGGAGTAGTTGGCGGTACTGGCGGAGGTGGTGGAGGTGGTGGAGGAGGCGGTGGTGGAGGTGTGTAAGTCGCCGTTCCTACTCCAGCTTTTTTCAGCATATTTCTTAGGCGATCTGCAGGATTTTTTGCCCCTCTAATTTGTGCGGCCGCTTCCCTATCCGCTTCGTAGCTGGAAAAGCCGAATAATAGTTGCGGTATCTTACCACCCGACCATCCATAGAGGTTTCCAAACCGCTTCTTGTCAACGTAATCGGCAAATGCTTTTGAATTGTCGTCACCCGCAAATTTCTTAGCATTATCAACGACAACCTTTGACTCATCGTCAAGTGCGTCGCGCGCACCTTTTAGGTCCGCACGGCTTGCGCTCCCCGCATCAAAAGCTTCTTTGGTCCTAGAATAATTGTCCGCAGCTGCGTCCAGTCGTATCTTATCGTTATCTTCGAGCCCTTCCACTGCTTTCGCGTACGCATCATCCCAATTGCGTTCAGACGGCTTATAGCGGTCGGCCTCTTCCTTTCTCCTCTTAATGCCGCGGTCGAAGAGATCTTGGTAGCTCCTTTGTTTTTTTGGCTCACCCAATTCAATACCACCGACTTTTCCAAGACCTTTTCGTACAAGAGAAGAGCCACGAAGATCAAAACTGCTTCTGCCAAGACCGCCTGCACCGCGCACCAAGGTTCTGCTCAGAAAACCGCCTCCGGCAGCAGCTTTTTTACCCCACCGACTCTCTGCAAGTGAGTGGCTTCCCCACCCGAACGTTCGCCTGCCGGCGAATCCGGCAGTGCCGGCGGCGGCGTTGCCTGCCCAGCTCACCGCTTTGCTCGCCATCGCGCTTCCTTCTTTGACCACCCAGTCGGAGGACTTGAGCGCCACATACATCAAGGCCACAACAAAGCCGAGTTTGACCGCCACAGTGCCCAACGAGTTGAGTAGCCCCACCCCCACCCCTTGGTTGTTTGCGCTATTAAGCTCATTAAATATGCCATTGATAAATCCTCCAGTGGTCGAGCTGCCGAGCCCGTTCATCACGCTCACCAGTATGTAGAACATAAAGAGGAATATCGCCGGGTAGAGGGAAAAGCTGACAAGATATTTTTGCCACTGGTCGTAGAAGTGCTCGGTTTTTGTCAGCGTCCGCGCGACAAACGCAAGCGGCGCGGAGATTATGACGAACCACAGCCCGACTATCCGCATCATAAACTTGACCCCCGCCAGAAGAAACATGCCAAAGAGTAGTACGTACATCGCCCCAAGCACAATGTAGAGGAACGACAGCGTAATAACCACCGTCATAAAACCGGTTTTATTAACATTGTACCAAGTGTCAAACGCCTTTGTGCCGTAGAGCGACTGCACTTTAACAGCGTTCATCACCGCGACCGTAAGGTCTTTTGTCCCATTACCGACAGTGGCATCCCCCACCTTTATTGAGTTATAAAACTGGATTGCCAAAATGTTGCCTGTGTCTATCACCACCCGGGTGATAAAGAAACTAAAGTTGATTAAGAGCGCCATAACCACAATGAGCGCGATGCGCCGCATTGTCCCCGCTGTCTCGGCTTGGAACATAATCTGAAAAGCCGTGTAGATGAGGATGAAGATAAAGAACATATTGGCCAGGCCGCGCACTATCTCCCACCCGCTGGTCAAAAAGTCGAGCGCATAGGCGGAGCTATTGAGCGCAAGTTGGACGGTGATGTTGAAGAAGTATGCGCCAAGGTATGCAAGCTGGCTCGCGATACCGGCGGTAAAGACATAAACAATATTGGCGATACAAAGATCCCACGTGCTAGGGCTCAAGCCGCAGTCAGTGGTATTGCCGTAGCCGGGTACTGACGCGTTATTTGTGACGTTTAAGTTGTTGGCTTGAATAGCTTGCTGTTGTTGGGCAGTAATTTGTCCGGTTTCAGCCGCAGGTATGCCGTCAAAGTAGTCGGTTTGCGCCCGCGCGCTGCTTGGCGCTACAGACACCGCTGCGGCGAGCAGCAGCACTACGAGTATTATTTTTTTATTGGCCGAAAGCATAGCATTGTTGGAGCCCCGTTTGTATTTGCGTAGTCGCTGCGCCAAGGTGCGTCTGGAGCGCCGCGCGGTCCTGTTGCGCCTGCGTCAGGTCGGCGGGGAGTATAAGGAGCCCGGCGTTCTGCGCGTCGGTTACACTGCGCC
>Ga0155710_130_pt1 | contig 5254 bp, 5 predicted proteins | sample RifCSPlowO2_01_FD_107367 | JGI IMG/M metagenome (GOLD analysis project Ga0155710, IMG submission 107367) | Candidatus Adlerbacteria bacterium RIFCSPLOWO2_01_FULL_54_21b | reverse complement strand
GACCTCATGAAGCTGGAATCGCTAGTAATCGTGGATCAGCCACGCCACGGTGAATACGTTCTCAAGCCTTGTACTCGGGTCGTCATGCGATCGAGTATGCTAGTTGGTGTAAGTCCAACCGCGACAGTTCATAGTGTCGTGAAGTGAAATGCCAGTCAGAAGATGCGAATTTTCTGGTGAAGGGGCAAAGTAGCAGTAAGTAGCTTGAATGTCAGTTAGTGGCGTTGGATAGAGGTGACTCTGCGAGTACAGGAGGAAACTTCTATGAAAAAACTATCCAACGTGTAGTGACATCGAGATACTTATACACAGTGTAATCGGTTACCGTGAGAGATCTTGCAGAGTCCTCGAGGTATACTTACCTTGAGGTATGAGCAGTGGCTCAAAAGCTATGCAAGAAGTCAGCAGAGTTCGTAGTACCAGACGGTATAGTTGGTCTGAAAAGGATCGACGCCGCAACCCAAAGTTGCAGGTTCCGTATGGGAAGGAACAAATCCAAAAGGAAAAATTAAATCCGCACTACGTTGCTGGATTTATTGATGGCGAAGGATGTTTCTCGATTAGTATCGGGAAACATAAAACGCTCAAACGAGGTTTTGAAGTCAGACCAGAGTTTGAAATAGAACTTCGGAAAGATGATCAAGAAATCCTTGAGCGCATTCTCATCACGATCGGTACGGGAAAGATATACGATTTGTCGTACGAGAGGTACGGCTGGTATCCCCATGCGAAGTATAAAATTACGAGCATATGGGATATGAAAGAATACCTATTTCCGTTTCTTGATCGGAATCCCTTGCAAGCGAAGAAAGCGAAATCGTATCAATTTTTCAAAACAATCGTTTTAATGGTCTGTGATAAGCAGCATCTGAGCGACGAGGGTTTTCGAAAGATAGTTAAGATACGAGATCAGCTTCGTGCGCTTGGGAAGAAAGCAAAAACTTTCAACCTTTAGGAAACCGCGAGGGTGCGGGAAAACCGCTTGCCCCGTGGTGTTCGAAATCTTGGCAGTAATGACAAGAATTGAGAGATACCGCCCGTCAACTCAGGGAAGTTGGGAGTGCCCAAAGCCCATCCTCGCGATGGTCTAAGGCAAACTCAATGACAAAGAGTAAGTCGTAACAAGGCACGGGTAGCGGAAGCTGCTCGTGGATTCATTCCAAAATTGGACGCCGAATCCCTTCGGGGAAGAAGCTGATAGTCGATTTCTGTGTCTCGATCGAGCACAGAAGGGTGATCGCATTGAACCCTTCAACATGCGGGACAGATCGGAAAGACGATCTAGGACCGGCTGCCTCTGCCCGACACACGCCAAGCGTGTGAAGGTCTAAGGCGGCCACTGGACGGAACAAAAGAGTGTGTATGCGTACAAAACAAAAAGCGCCCCGAGCAAAGTCGACGGGCGCTTTTTGTGTTTCATAGGCATTGTTCACAAGTAACAATTGTGAGCTTGACATCTGAGGGGGGGGGATAGCATGTGGGTATTACTATGTGCAATACTTCTAAAAGGTATGATTGAAGATTTTGGTCAAAGTGTGCCAAGCGGTCCACAAAAACAGAGTCAAGGAACTGAGGCGGAAAAACAGAGGTTATTAGAAAAAAGAGAAGAATCGCTTTCTTCGGGTGTTGAAGGTGCGTTGTATTCACTTCTGCAAGAACAATGGAGGAAAGGTCTTGGAGGGAAAATAGACAATGATGCCCGCACGCTTCTTGATTTAGTTCAGCATGGCCGACCAGATCAAATAAGAACATATTGTACGTCAACCTTGCATACCAATGACCAAGATATCAGAAGAAGGTTTTTATTTGAAACTGGTGTCTGTCTTGCTACTGCCATTGAAAACTCACTACGAATAGGAAGAGCTCAAAGTACTGACCTTCGTGGCAGGGGAGAAACGGCCATGTCTCTTTGGATCGAATTAAAGAAAGAAGAGCGCAAGAAGCTGGAAGGTTCAGAATAGAAAACCGCCCCGATGAGGGGTGGTTTTCTTGTCTTTACTTAGAATCTATTTTCTAAGCGTGTAGTGCATGTCGTAGTCCTTCGCTCCGAAGAATTCTTTCGCGAATTCCGCCGCCTCGTACGGGTTGTAGTACTTGCACGAGAAGATATCCAAGTACGTCGTGTTCGTCTGATTTGCGAAGTGGGCCGATATCATGGAAGTCTCGATGAATTGGCTCATTGAGAACCCCGCCACTTTCTCGTCCGCACCGAAATTGACGACGGTGCACTCGCCGAATCTTTTCATATCTATTCGCTCGCACAACTCGACAACGAACTGCTTAATTTTCTCCGCATCGCGGATAGTTGCTCCATCGCAACCATGAAGATCAATTCCCGTGTCCAAACCCCAAGCGTCGACCAGCGCGTATTCCTTACGAATGCTCTGGTCTCTTTGTGTGGTTTCCATCTATGATGTGCATAATTAATTAGCTGACAATATCCGCAAGAAAGTTTCCTAACCTTTTTCGCGGCACTGCCGATATCATACACACTCAGTTTCAAATGTATACCCTTTTGAGGCGAGGTGTGTATAACTTTCGAAGCAGACAAAATGACTTTTGTTTGGCTTGTAGCACGCTCGACTCATTTTTGATAACATCGCACTAAGCGAGCGTAGTTCAGTGGTAGAACGCTGTCCTGATAAGACAGAGGTCGAAGGTCCGATTCCTTCCGCTCGCACCCGCGTATAATGAAGTCATGAACTATAAAGTAATAGGCGGCAAAAAGCTCTCCGGCACGGTCGAGACCAATATCTCGAAGAACGCCGCGGTGGCACTTTTGTGCGCATCGCTTTTGAATCGCGGGACGACGACGCTGAAGCGTATGCCCCGCATCGAGGAAGTGAACCGCATCCTTGAAGTTCTGCGCTCTATCGGCGTCACTATTGATTGGCAAGGGAACGGCGATATCGTCCTCAAACCACCGACGCAGTTCGACCTGCGAAATATCAATCTCGGAGCGGCAAGCAAGACCCGTTCCATCGCGATGTTCGCGGCGCCTCTCGCGCATGTGCTCAATTCTTTCGACCTTCCGGCACCTACCGGCTGCAATCTGGGGAAGCGCTCGCTCGGAGCGCACATTGACGCTCTGGCGCGGCTCGGTATACATGTGAGCGGCAACAAGGATGCGCACTCGTATCGCGTCGAATCAGGAGAGAAACATCCGGCGGAAATCGTCATGTATGAGGCATCGGACACCGGCGTCGAGAACGTGCTCATGGCCGCGGCGAAAATTCCGGGCACGACGACCATCAAGTTCGCGAGCGCAAATTACATGGTGCAAGACCTGTGCGTTTTCCTTGAGACGTGCGGGGTAAAAATCGATGGTATCGGCACGACAACGCTCGTCGTTCACGGCGTGGAGGATATCAACGCCGATATCGTTGGGTACCCGAGCGAAGACCCCATCGAATCAATGTTCTTCATCTCGCTTGCGGCGACGACGCATTCGAATCTTTCCATACAACGCTGCCCGATCGATTTCCTCGAGCTGGAACTATTGACGCTTGAGAGCATGGGACTCCGCTACGAACGCTCAAAAGAATATATTGCAGAAAATGGCCGCACCAAGCTCGTCGACCTCACGCTCAAAGACGGCGAACTTCACGCGCCGCCGGAAAAAATCGCCCCGCGTCCGTATCCAGGTATCAATATCGACAATCTGCCATATTTCGTACCGGTGGCGACTCAGGCAAAAGGCCGCACGCTCATCCATGACTGGGTATACGAAGGTCGCGCCATCCACTATATGGAGATGAAGAAGCTCGGCGCCGAGATGCTCCTTGCCGACCCGCACCGCGTTTTTATTGATGGCCCAACACCTCTCCATGCAGCCGACATTGAAGCACCGCCGGCTCTCCGGCCTGCGACCCTGCTTTTAATCGGCATGCTTGCGGCCGAGGGCGAATCAATGCTCCGGAATGTGTATCCAATTAGTCGTGGCTATGAGAATCTCCACGAACGGCTGAAGAAACTCGGTGCGTCAGTCGAGGCGGTGGAGTAGGTGTATAATCCACTAACATGTGGCGACTAATCATTAGTCTTGCGGCAGGTTTCTCAATTGCGGAACTTCTTCTCCTTTGGCTTCTTTTTTTCTCGTTCTGGTTCGTCGATTATCAGCAAAGATTCTTCCTCGTCTCGATTCCAATAGTTGCACTGATACTGTTGAATATAGTCTGGCTTGTTTTAAATAAAAGAATTATCTCACAAACTGGCCACGCAATCTTCGCAATCGCCGTAGTGACATCAGGTGCGCTTGCTACCTACTCTCTGCATTGGTTCTACAGTCAATTTTAAAGTGGATTTTTTATAACACGGATTCTCTTCGCAGCCGTCATCGCTTTTTTGCGGGCTTCCGCGACAGTTTCGCCGATGGCGAGTGCCACACCCATACGACGGTGGCCGGGGGACACTGGTTTACCGAATAGGCGTATCCACGTGCCGGGCGCTTTGAGAGCTTTTTCCACGCCCTCGTAAACAGGATTGTCCGTCTTAATGTTTGCAAGAATCGCAACAGAAGCACCTGGTCGGCAGGGGACGGAGGCCAGCCCTCCGAAGCCTTGGCGAAGGAGGGGGATAGGAAGTCCGAGAATTGCGCGGACGTGAAGCTCCATTTCACTCATCGTCTGTGAGACCATCGTCACCATACCGGTGTCGTGCGGGCGCGGGGAGAGTTCCGAGAACCAGACCATGTTGCCTTTGACGAAAAGCTCAACGCCGAAAATGCCGCGCCCGGTTTTTCCACATAGCTCGTTCACCACTTTCTTTGCTATTGTTTGCGCTTTCTTCAGTGCTGTTTTTGACATAGGTTGCGGCTGCCAGCTCTCGCGGTAATCACCGGCGATCTGGATGTGTCCCACGGGCGCGCAGAAACTGATACCTGCCGCATGTCTCACAGTGAGGAGCGTTATCTCGTAATCAAAATCGATTTTTCCTTCGACGATTACCTTGCCAGTTTTCCCGCGCGCGGCTTTCATCGCGAAGTCCCATGCTTTCTTCAAGTCAGCAGGTTTCTTTACCATTGATTGCCCGTGGCCGGAGGATGACATCGTGGGCTTGATGAAGCAGGGGAATCCAACGGCTTTCGCCCCTGCCTCAAGCTCTTCTAAACTGCTGGCAAACCGATACGGCGATGTCGGCAGTTTCAGTTCTTCTGCTGCAAGCTGGCGGATGCCTTGTCTGTCCATCGTGAGGCGTACCGCGCGTGCAGTTGGAATGACAGTCCACCCTTCTTTCTCGAGTTCGACCAAAGTCG
>Ga0155710_124_pt1 | contig 5356 bp, 5 predicted proteins | sample RifCSPlowO2_01_FD_107367 | JGI IMG/M metagenome (GOLD analysis project Ga0155710, IMG submission 107367) | Candidatus Adlerbacteria bacterium RIFCSPLOWO2_01_FULL_54_21b | reverse complement strand
AAAAAGCGCCGGACAGCAGCATGTTCGAAGCCGGACAGCTCGTCCGGTGGAAGCAGGAAAGCTGGGACAACCCCGGAATGAAACCGGGCAGCAAGCGTCACGACATATACGATGCGGCGTATATTCCCAGCATCGGCCGGCAGTTTTGGCTGCTGAAAGATGAGAAGGGCTGGATCTACCCCGACAAAGACGGGTACCGTCAGGTTAGAATCAACCCGGACTCAATCGAGCCGGTCAATCCAAACTAGAAAACTCACAGACCTTGGATTTTACCGAGGTCTATTTTTTTTGCCAACGCGAACAAATTTTTAAAAATCATAGACACCGCGATGGGGCCAATGCCGCCCGGCACAGGGGTAAAAATAGATGCAACCGCAGCGCACAAGGGGTCGGCATCGCCTGCTAGTTTGCCGGCACTCTCCGATGTGCCTGCGTCTATGAGCACCACGCCCGGCTTTAGCATCTCCGGCTTGATGAGCCCCGGCTCGCCCGCACCCAACACCACAATGTCTGCAGGTTTAAGTTCGTCGAGCGAGCCACGAGTCTGGGTAATTACAGAAACTTCCGCACCGTACTCCTTTAACATCGTGGCCACGGGCACACCGACAAGTCTGCCCGCACCCACTACCACCACCTTTTTACCTTTTGGATCAAGATTGTAGCGCGACAAAATTTCCGCCACCGCGCCCGCCACAGGTGCCGGCACCAACGGGTTGGGACATAGTGCATCAAGGTCCTTCGCGCCGGGCAGTTTTGCAAGCAGTTCCTCGCCACCCGGTAGCGGTAGCTGAACAATAACCCCGCTGCATTCCAGCGCTTTGTCGAATTGCTCCGGACTAAAACGCTGCACTTCAACACCGAGACGCTCCGCGGCACGGGATTTTATTTTTATAAAAGATTCGGTCGCGGCGTCCGCCTCGCCCATAACGAGTCCCAAGGTCAGCACGCCGAAGGCGTTTCGCTCTCGCTCGAGCGAAACGAGTATCTCCTCTGCAATAGCCTTACCGTCAATCAACATGGCATTCATCCTAGCATAGTCAAGCCCTAATTTGTGCCTTAACCATATCCTTTCTGCTCTCCGACTCAAGCCACTGTAACTCGTGCTCGACTATCGTATCCAAATTATCGTACTGCGGGGTCCAACCCAAGACATCGCGAATGCGACTGGCGTCTGCAACCAGCACGGGCGGGTCCCCTTCGCGGCGGGGCATTACTTCTATTTCAAATTCTTTTCCGCTTCTTTTCCGTACAACATCAAGAACTTCGCGTACAGAAAATCCGCGTCCGTATCCGCAGTTGAAGGCCGCGCTTTCTCCGCCGCCCGCAAGATACCGGAGTGCGTCAACGTGAGCGCACGCCAGGTCGGAAACATGGATGTAATCGCGCACGCATGTGCCGTCGGCTGTTTCATAATCATCGCCGTACAACTTAAATCCGGAGAGTCTGCCTGCGGCCGCCTGCACCGCCGCGGGCACCAAGTGCGTCGGATGCTTATTGAGCCCATAGCCGCTGCGGGCGTGCGGATCGGCACCAGCGACGTTAAAATAGCGCAGGGCAACATACCGCAGACCGTGCGCCGCCGAAACATCTTGCAGCAGTTGTTCAGTCATGGCTTTGGACATGCCGTACGGATTAATCGGCTGCATCGGCAGAGCTTCGGACACCCGCTCTACGAGCGGCTTGCCGTACACCGCCGCCGAAGAAGAAAATATCAGATACGGCACCCCCTCTTGCACGGCCGCACCTATAAGAGAAATAGAGCCTTGCACGTTGTGTCGGTAATAATCAAGCGGGCGCGTCACCGACTCGGGCACCACAATCAGACCCGCGAAATGCATAATCGAGTTTACGCGATAAGTGCGCAGAATATTGGTCACGACGGCCGCATCGCGCACGTCGCCCTCAACCACTACCGCTCCTTGCGGCACATGCGCGCGAGAGCCGGTCGAAAAATTGTCCAGCACAATGACCCGCTCGTCCTGTGCAAGCAGCTCCAGTGCCACATGGCTCCCTATATAGCCGGCTCCGCCGGTCACGAGTACTGACATAGTTTTGTAGACCGAACTGTACTATTTTGAAGCCGTTTTTACAATTAGCGTGTTAGGAGCGCTTGTTACGTCGTTGTGGCTTCGGTACAAACTCCTCATAGGCCCCGTCGGTGTAGTAAAAAGCGTCAAACGAAGAGTGAGTATAGTGATAGCCCTGCTCGCGTGTAAGTTTGGAGCCGTCCACCGCAATTGGATAAGAATATCCTTTCCATGCACCACGGCCAGTGGGCACTTTGCCGCGGGTAAAATGCCAAAAGAAAAAGAAAGCAAGTCGCACCATCCAGGGATACACGGTGATGGCGCGCTTGCCTACTGCCCGTGCCATGTCGGAGCCACGCACGACCTCGCCTGGCGGGCAGATGTTGAAAACTTCGTACCCTTTGATGCCCGGACCAAAGGCAAGGAGCTCTATCAGCCCTGCTACATCATCCTCATGGATGAACTGCCGCACCCACTTTGGGGTTACAGGAACGAAGGATACCATAGCGGAAATAACGCGATATATGAAAGAGTCCTTCATCTGGCCAGCTAGCGTGGCCTGAAGTCCGAAGCGGATGCGCATAAACCGCCCGCGTGGACCAGTAATAGCTGCTGGTCGCACTACAGTGACCGAAATATTTTTATTGGAGCGGTTGGCATAGCGCTCCTCAAGATGCGTTTCGGCGATGCGCTTTTCTTCGGCATACAGATATGGGGACTTGCGAAAGGGCTCTTTTTCCGTGAACCGGTGTTGTATAGTATTGTCGGAAAAGGATCCGTAGGATGCCACGGTAGAAAAATGTATCAGCCGCTTGACCTCCGGATGGGCAAAGCTGTAGTCGAATACTGTATCCGAGCCGTCAATATTCCACTTCCAGGTCAGCGCGTGATCGCCGTAGATTTCACGAATCTGCCAAGCAGCATGTATGACGATGTCGGGTGAGTATTTTTCTACTTCCTGTTTCCACTTGTCTGTAGTGTTGGTGTGCACATAAACCAGCTTGGGCTCTTTAGCGATAAGCTCGGGTACGGGCTCCTTGTCTATCGCAATAATACGCTCAACGTCCGAACGCTTGGCGAATCGCTCCACGAGCATAGTACCCACGTAGCCTGCCGCGCCTGTAATAAGGAGGGTGTGTGCCATATACGTTACCAGTTGCTTACCCTGAAAAGCATGCGCTTAATGGTTCGTAGCGCAATCAGTATATCAAGGGCCAGCGAACGATTCTTTATATAGTAGAAGTCATATGCAAGCCGTACTTTAGTATCTTCTATGGACTGAGGGCTTAGTTTCCCCTGCTCATATTGCTGATTTATCTGCGCCCATCCGGTAATGCCCGGCTTTACCACGTAGCGGATGTTGTAATAGGGTATCGCCTCCGCCAATCGTCTTCCTAGTGCCTCCACATCATTGCGCGGTCCTATAAGGGACAGTTCTCCCCTCAACACGTTGACGAACTGAGGGAATTCATCGAGCGAGGTCCTGCGTAGTACGTTCCCTACCCGGGTTACTGTATTCTCATCTTCGCCTTCCCACGCGCTGCGGTCCCCAAAGCGCATACTGCGGAATTTGTATGTTTTGATGCGTGAACCATTGCGTCCCATTCGCATCTGGGTGATGAACACCGACCCTGGATATTCGAACTGGAGCGCAAGCGCAACAAAGGGAAGTATAAGGAGTGTTGCTAGGCCCATAAGCAACCCCCCAAGAACGTCGATGGCTCGCTTGATCGCCGCATACATCCCTACGCTCGGTAGGGAAATATTCTTTAAGAACCACTCATATCGTAAGAGAGAGAGAGGCACACGATCGAACACTTCTTCGTACATGCGATACAGGTCGGCAAATTCGTATTGTCGATCCAAAAACGCGAGCCCATATATGCTCGGAAGCAATGGCCCAAGATTCGGTGCGGTTGTATCCATCACTAACACCGTCACTTTTTCTTTGACTAATCGCTCGGAAAAGCCGTCAAGATCATTTATCACCTGCTCGGGGGCCATCACTACCTTGAACTCCAAATGGTAGCGGGGATTTTTGTTCACTTCCGCAACAAGTTCATGTGCATCGGGTCCTGAACCAATAAATGCTGCACGGTCCCGAAAACCCGACTTAGTGATCCGGGGCACTATCTGGAGCCGCCACACGAGCACTAGCGCAAGCGAAATCACCAAATAGACTCCGAGGTTAGTCTTCGGCGCGAGCCCGATTCCCGGCACAATAAAAAAGAAGAGCGCCGCAAGCGTGATATTGAGCAACTGGGTGCGCACGATTGCGCCTGTCAGTTCATACTGGAGCAGGAGCACGCGTTTGCTGTAGAGTCCTGCCATATAGAATACCAGCGCCCATACGGCAAAGAGGATGCCAAAGACCTGCAAGTGCGTCCAATACAAGATGCTGGATGGAACCGCTCCGTAGCGGAGCAGTAGGGTCAACCAGAGCGAAAAAGCGAAGATAAGGATATCTCCTGCAAACAGGAGTGCTGCCGCTTTTCTGCCACCAAATGCCATTGTTATGGGTTACAATACCATATAACTTACAAAAATCCATGGTAGTTACGGGCAAAAAAGTCTTATATTGCATCACCAAATCCAACTGGGGAGGTGCACAGCGATATGTCTTTGATTTAGCTATGGCTGCAAAAAAAGAGGGCTTTGAGGTGGCGGTGGCCTATGGGGGCGAAGGTGAGATGGCGAAGCGCCTGCGCGGGGCCGGCATACGCACGATTTCCATTCCTCAACTCGGACGCGACGTCAGTGTTGCAGACTTGGGCGCATACCGCGCACTATTCAGGACAATCAAACGGGAGCGACCTGACATCTTACATCTTAACAGTTCTAAAGCAGGCGCCCTCGGCGCACTGGCAGGACGGATCGCCCGAGTACCAAAAATTATTTTTACCAGCCATGGCTGGGCCTTCGCAGAAAAGCGCGGTGCGCCGGTGCGCGGGGCAATTTGGCTTATCTCCTGGTTTACGGCTCTTTGCTCGCATAAAGTAATCGCCGTATCCGATTACGAGCTGCACGGCGCGCAAAGAATGCCCTTCTGCGCCCGCAAAGCGGTGCGCATCTACAACGGTATCGACCTTGGTATGAGCTTTGGTTCTGGGGCGGCAATCCGCGCGGCCTTCCCCGCTGGAGCAACTATCACGGGCACAGTGGGAGAACTTACAAAAAACAAAAACCAAATTGCTCTTGTGGAACAGGCAAGAAACAACCTGAGCATGTGCGTCGCGCTAGTCGGCGAAGGCGAGGACCGCGCGATGTTGGAGCAAAAAATTAAAGAATACGGCCTTGAGGGCCGGGTAAAACTTTTTGGCTTTATGCCG
>Ga0155710_116_pt5 | contig 5683 bp, 5 predicted proteins | sample RifCSPlowO2_01_FD_107367 | JGI IMG/M metagenome (GOLD analysis project Ga0155710, IMG submission 107367) | Candidatus Adlerbacteria bacterium RIFCSPLOWO2_01_FULL_54_21b | reverse complement strand
GGCCAAAAACTATCTGGAGCCCCTGTCTGGCCAGTTGAGTAAACGCGTTGCTGTCTTTATTTTCTGCCGACACCTCGACCATCGCGCTCCCCTGCCCTGCGCCGGCCTGCCGCAGGGTGAGTATGCCGTAGGCAGAGCTAGGGCCTACTACGGGCTCGCCCTCCAATGTCCAATTAAAGCCGAGTTGGCCCGCCCTAAAGCTGGCCGAAGAAAAGTAGTAGGGCGCCGCCTGCAGCGTAATCTCGCTTGCATTGAGTTGTATACCGGCGGGGAGGGCTCGGTTCCACTCGGTACCACGCAAGGGGTCTCGCGCATAAAGCAGTATCCCCGGCTCGACCGCTGCGACGACTATCTCGCCGCGGGCAACCCTGGCCCGGCCATAATAAACGTCGACGCTCACGGTCTCCTGCGTTTGCAAGAGGTCGCCGTCAAACGAAAAGGTGCTGTGTCCCAAGCCGGATGCTTCGGGTACGGGCTCGTCGTTACGAGACCATTGATACGAAAGCGCGCTCGGCGCTATCTGCAATCCGCCGGAAAATACGATGGGGAACGCAGCCACCTTGAGCGGCGAGCCGGCGCTGTAGAGCGCTTTGCCGCGGTAGAAAGGGGGCACGGTGGTGTCGGCCTCCCACACCAAGTTGACCAGCGATGGGATAAAGATAAACTCCTTGCTGTAGGAGCCGTTGGTGTCGGACTGTATAGCAACCCGGATGCGGGTGGGTTGCCCGAGCTCTTTGGTGGTAAAGCTGTAGGTGCGCACTCCCGCGCCGCTCTTTTCTACCACGCCGTCCTTCGACCACGAGATAGAAGCATTGCCGAGAAAGGAGCCCACTCCTTGCACCTCAAGGAGCACCAGCTGATTGGGGCCGGGCACCTCCGGCGCGACTATATATTGCAGGGGGTCGGATACTGCCTGCGCCTGCGCGTACAGAGGCATGAGCAAAAAGCTGAAGACAAAAATCTGAAAGCCAAAAACTATGATTATGTTCTTACGCAGTTTTTGCATAGGTTCTATCGGGGAGTAGGGGGGCTCTGGGGTGACGCTCCGACATCTCCTTGCCCACCATTGTGCGTGCGGCGTCGCGTGCGGCGGTAAAGTTTGTCTTGTTCTGCAGAGTGCGTAGTGCTTGCGTACGGGGATGTGTGGCGAGGGCAACAGCCGTGGCGGCCATTCCTACCACCCCAGGGGCGTCTTTAAGTGAGCGCGTGTATGAGGCCACAACAAGCCCCGTCCAGCTCGGCAAAAAGCCGAACCCCGGTATGCTCTCTCCTATAAAAGCCAGTCCTATAAGCCCGGGATAGAACATCCCTTGTGAGCCCAGCAGCAAGATGATAAACCAGCCGAAGGTTAAGCTGAGGCATATACACACCGCAAACCCGAGCAGTATCCCCGGCGGCCCCAGGCCGCTGAGCCCGAAGGCGACGCCCGCTTGCAGTCCGTCGAGAAAGAAGGCGGGCATAATGAGCAGCATCAGTTTCATACTCTTTTTATTGTACCTGCTGTTTTTGTTGGCGGATTGCGAGCACTTGCGAAGGGTCGGAGGTGATTATTTGGTCTTCGGTGTAGGAGGCGATGACTTTGATGGCAACATGTTTGAGCCCCGCAAAAAATATCCCCTCCCCCACGTCGGACTCCAATAGGAGATACTTTTCTTCGTCGGAGAGGTTAAAGGTTTTTTGCAGAGTGTCGATAGTGGTGGGCGACTGTTTGAGGAGGAGCTGGATGGAGGAGTTGGTTATCATAGGGAGCCCGTAGGGCGACTTAAGAAAGTCGTCCACGTCTTGGGTAATGGTCGCAAGCCCGAGGTAGTACTTGCGGCCGCGCTTTGCCATCCCGTAGAGGAAGCTCGCCGTGTCGTCCGACTTCATCATCCACCATGCCTCGTCGATGACCAACAGGCGCTTTTTGAGATTTTTGCGGACGGTGTTCCAAATGTAGTGGGTCACCAGGTACATCGCCACCGGCTTGAGGTCGTCCTCCATGTCGCGGACGGAAAAGACGACGAACTTTTTGTTGATGTCGACGTTGGTCGGTTGGTTTATAAACCCCGCCCATGTGCCCTTGGTGTACTTGGAGAGCCGCTGCACCAACGACTCCGACCCTTCCATGCCGGCGAGCACCAGCTCGAAGTCGGAGAGGAGCGGCGGCTCCACTTCGGCAAAATTGGAGTCCACAGTAATGTCTTTGAGCGCGTAGGTTTCGGTGATTGCTTTGTCGATGATTGCGTCCTCTCCCGGGGTTAGGCCTCCGAGCATAATGCGAAACATCCCCACCAGCGCCACAATATTGGAGCGCAGGATGTCCGCTGGCGACTCGTCCTCGCGCGGCGGGGCCAGGTCGAAGGGGTTGATGTGGTGTTCGGAGTTGAGCGAGATGTTGAAGTAGCGTCCGCCGACCGCCTGGGAGAGGAACTCGTACTCCCTCTCGGGGTCTATAACAATGACGTCGGTATCAAACATCAGTGTGCGCAAAATTTCGAGTTTGGTGGCGTAGGACTTGCCCGAGCCCGACTTGGCAAAAATAACCGAGTTGTAATTCTCGAGCGAAAAGCGGTCAAAAAGCACGAGTGAGGCGTTGTGGCGGTTGACTCCGTAGAGTATCCCTTTGTCAGAGGTGAGGTCAAAAGAGACAAAGGGGAATATCGATGAGAGAGGCGAGGAGTTGAGCTTGGAGGTGACAGCGAGCTCGTCGCGGCCGAGTGGAAGCGCGGACTTAAACCCCTGCTCCTGCTGGAAGAGCGCCGGCTTGACGTAGACCAGCCGGCTCTCGAGCATCGACTTTATTTCGCTTTCGGCCTTGTCGAGCTCCTCGACCGTCCCGCCGTATATCGTGATATAGACGCCGACGTCGAAGATTTTTTCTTGCGCCTGCTGGAGCTGGTCGCGCAGGTCTTCGAGGTCGCGATAGGCGGTGTCGAGGATAGGGTCGCGCACCATCCCCTTTTCCTCCCGCGCCATAATCTGGCTCTGTACCTCGGCGACCTTTTTTTGGAACTTGCGCAGTATATCGGCCGAGTCGATGGGATGGATAAAGATTGATACGTCGAGCACGCGGTCGAGATTTATCACCGGGCTGAACCAGCTGTCGGTGAGCATGCGCGGATACGACATTACAAAAAATGTCCGCGCAATTTTGTCTCCCAAATTGAGCTCGCGCGGTGTAATCTTGAGCGCGGAGGGCGCTATCACGTCTTGGAGCTCAAGCACTCCCTGCTTGTATATCTGCTCGGGGAGTACGGAGGTGATAGATGCTCCGGCGGAGTTTTTTGATTTTAGAAAGTCGAGGAGTGCCATAATTGTTTTTTGAATCGTACTGAGTTTATTGTGCTATCTGTGTCACCTGGAGCGGCTTTTCGAGCTCGCCGGGGTTAAAGAGCTTGTAGAAGAGTTCTATTACCTCCTCGGTGCCAAGCTTAACCGTGCGCACCCCCGTGCGCACCAGACCCTGCTCGATGACCGCGATGCGCTGCTCGAGCTGGGTGCGATACTGCTCGAACTGCTCATCGGTTAAGGGGCCGCTTGTGCCGCCGCCGGCTCTGCTCGGCAGGAGAGAGCTGAGTGCACCCATTACCCCCTTGCTACGGTTGATAAGCGCAGGGTCATAGGGCACCACGATGAAGAAGTTTTTGGTCATAATGTGCGCCCGCTCGGTAAAGTCGCGGATAAACACGATATACTCGCGTATCTGTATTTTGAGCAGGTCATCGAGCTCTTTGGTGAGCCGTTCCTCGAGGAGCGCGATGTAGGGGCGGATGTCGAGCTCGCGGGACTCGATAAAAAATTGCACCGTAAACTCCAGCGAATTGAGAAAGTTTTGAAACTGCGCAATAATCGCCTGCTGCTCGTCTTGGGACTTGAGCGCAAGGTTTATAGAGGAGGCCATCAAAAGCGAGCGCAGTGATCCGTCTTTAAGCAGGATGGTGCCGTCGCGCACCTCTTTGATAGGTACAAAGTCCTGCGTTGATTGTGATTTTACTTTTGTGTTGGTGGGCATAAGTGCGAGAGGAATCTCAATCCTAAATTGCAAAGTCGTCGCGTGTGGTGTCGGTGACGCCCATTTGGGTGCGGTCTTTGATATTGAGCGACCAGGAAAGGTCTTTGAGCTTGCTTTGCGAGAGTTTTGGAACCGCCGACAAAGGGGGCTTCTGCGTTTGTGCGCTCGCGTCGGTTGCTTTTTGCTCGGGCTGCCGCTGTTTCCACAGGTAGAGCTTGTGGCCTATAAAATACATCACTGCATGCTCAACGGCGATGATAAACGGCCGACCGTTGACCTCATAGAACGCGAGCGCAAACGCAAAACCCATCACCGGAAGCGCCAAAAGAAACGCCATCCACTTTGGCAGTAGCGTAAAAAAGATAAGCAGCAGCCCTCCCCCTCCGGCCAGATAGATGAACTGCTTGAGCGTCAGCGGCCCGAAGATTTTATCCTCTATCTCTATAAATTGAGGAACCTGGTATTGTGCCATTGCTCATAAGTATATCGCGCTTTTTATTGCGACGGCTCTCTGTATGGGTCGGTTTTATAGAGCGACGGCGCTTTGGTGACGGTGGGGGCCGACAGTACCGCGTCGGCGGGGTGTACCATGGGCGTTGTGGCAGAAAACTTTTGTTCCGCGGCCTTGGGCGGCTCCTGCTGTGCTGCACGGCGCTCCATAAACGCCTTCATCGACTCGCGGATAGGGACAAAAACCTGGTCGCTCACCTCGGTGGCCAACTGCTCGGCCACCTCTTTGGAGATTCCGAGCGCCTGCTCCAGTGCTGCAGGAAAGGCGCCTGGGTCTGCAAACCCGAGCATCACGAGCAGCGTCTCGTCCTGCAGGTGCCCCCCCTGGTCTATATGGAGATGATGTGCTGTACCCACTGCCGCTATCCTCTTTTCCAAGTCGGAGGAGGCGATGGCATTTTGTATGTCCTTGGGGAGCTCTGCGAGCCGCCGTTCTATTTGTTTTTGAAGGTCTTCTTCCATAATGTGTTTTTATTATGCGGCCTTTCTATCACTCCCCTTTTCGTTGTCATTGTTGGGGCGCTCAAGACCGGGGCGGGTGATGTCTTTGGCGGGCCCGTTTGTTTTGTCGTCGGAGGTGGGGAGCGAGGGGCCTGTAGGCCTCTCTTCCGGCTGTTGTCGTGAGGGCTCTATGGGGGGAGATGTTGGTTGTTGCGACGCATCTGGTTGTGGTGTTGAATCTTGAGCAGTCCTCGATAGCGCAGGGGGAGGAGTGGGGGGCGGCGTTTGTTGCTGCGGCGCTGCCGGTCGCGGCTCTGCATTTTGTGCAACCCTCGGCGACTCTGCTGCAGGACCTGTTGCCGGTTGTGTCGGAGGTGCCGCACGGCGAGCACGATCTTCGTCGGTAATAGGGTTGTGCGGGACATCCGACACGGATCCTACAAGTCCTGACCCAGGAGCGGATGCTGGCGCGGCGGCAAGCGGAGAAGAGGGTTTAGTGGGGCGCACTTGGGTTATCGTGTTGAGCTGATCGGGGCTCAGGTTTACGGTTGTTTCTATATGTCGGCGTTGCTCACCCGTCTCATCGTGTGGAACGCCGTGGGCGAGCTTACGGAGCTGTTCTCCTTGTCTGTCGAAGCCCTTTTTAATGTCTTCGTCCACTTTTTCGACAGCTGCTACGACGGCGCCATTGGTATCTTTCTGCGTCCCACCACCACTGCCGGCAAAGAGCGCATCCTT
>Ga0155710_134_pt2 | contig 6284 bp, 8 predicted proteins | sample RifCSPlowO2_01_FD_107367 | JGI IMG/M metagenome (GOLD analysis project Ga0155710, IMG submission 107367) | Candidatus Adlerbacteria bacterium RIFCSPLOWO2_01_FULL_54_21b | reverse complement strand
ACCTCGCTTGAAGACACCTTCCACTTCAACATGGTGGTGCTGGTGGACGGCGTACCGCAAACGCTGTCGCTGAAAGGCATATTGGAGGAGTTTATCAAGCACCGCCGAGAGGTGGTCCGCCGCCGCACGCAGTTTGACCTTACCCGCGCGCAGGAGCGCGAGCACATCTTGCTTGGCCTTAAAAAGGCGCTGGACCACATCGACGAGGTCATCAAGACTATCCGCGCGTCTAAGGATGTTGCTGAAGCGGAGGTCAACCTTATAAAAAAGTTCACGTTCTCCGACCTGCAGGCCAGAGCGATTTTGGAGATGCGCCTGTCGCGCCTCGCGAACCTTGAGCGCAAAAAGGTAGAGGACGAGCTCGGCGAGGTGCAGAAATTTATAGAAGAATTGACGACCCTTTTGAAGTCCGACAAGAAGATGCTCGTGGTGATTAAGCAGGAGATTTTGGATTGGGCCAAAAAGTTTGCGGACGAGCGCGAGACAAAAATAGTAAAAGGAGCCGCGGGAGTTATCAACCTTGAGGACCTCGTGCCCGACGACGAGCAGGTGCTGGTGTTGACCGCCGGCGGATATGTTAAGCGCACCAACCCGGAAGAGTTTCGCCGGCAGAAGCGCGGCGGCGTGGGCGTTATAGACCTCGACACAAAAGAGGAGGACTTTGTGACCACCTTCCTCACCACCTCGACCCACAGCGACCTCCTGTACTTCACCGACATAGGCAAGGCATACCAGCTCAAGTTCTATGAAATTCCCGAAGGCAAACGCTCGACTAAGGGCAAGGCGATAGTAAACTTTCTTTCTATAGGTGCTGAAGAAAAAGTGACGAGTGTGTTGCCGATGCGCAAGCTGCAAAAAGAGGGAGAAAAGTTTTTGTATATGATCACCAAGCAAGGTGTTGCCAAGAAAGTTGATGCGACGGCGTTCCACGACGTGCGACGCTCGGGGCTCATTGCGCAGAAGCTCAACAAAGGCGACGAGCTTATTGCCGCGCTCCTGGTGGAGAAAGGCGACGAAATCTTCCTTTCTTCGGCCAAAGGGCAGTCGGTACGATTTAAAGAAAGCGACATCCGTGCGATGGGGCGCGCCGCCGGGGGCGTGCGCGCGATGCGGCTCGGCATCGGTGACGCAATAGTGGGTGCAGACGTCATCCCCAAAGGCGCTAAGGACTTAGAGGTGCTGGTGGTGTCGCGCGGCGGCTACGGCAAGACCACAAAACTAAGCGAGTATAAAGTGCAGAAACGCGGCGGCAGTGGTATAAAAACGGTCAAAGTAACTCCCAAAACCGGCCCGCTCATCGCCTCGCGCGTCATCTCAAAAGAGGAGGGTGTTGGCGAAGATGAGATAGTGGTTATCTCAAAAAAAGGACAGGTCATCCGCACGGCGCTCAAAGAAATTCCGTCCCTCTCGCGCTCGACCCAAGGCGTGAGGGTAATGCGCCTGCGTGAAGGCGACTCCATCGCCTCTTTTGTTTGTTTGTAAAAAATTATAGGTTCTACGCACTGTGGATAAAGTATAAATTTATACAGTACAATACAGGGATGGAAGAAAGTTCCTTTCTTAACCCTGCTCGTACACTTGCTGCGGTCAAGCTCCACGAGGGCATGCGCGTGGCCGACTTTGGCTGCGGGTCGGGTTTTTTTACCCGCGCGGCCGCGCGGCTGGTGGGGCAAAGCGGCCTCGTGTGGGCGGTAGACGCGCATCAGGACATCCTCTCGCGGGTCAAAAACTTGTCTCTGCAAGAAGGGCTCACTAATGTCGAGGTTGTCCATGGCGACGTAGAACGCAAGGGCGGTAGCCGCCTGCCGGAGGAGAACTTCGACCTCGTTATTATCACCAACTTGCTCTTTGGAGCCGAGCACAAAGACATGCTCGCACGGGAGGCCGGCCGCGTTTTGCACAAAGGAGGCCGGGTGCTTGTTGTTGACTGGCGCGACTCTTTCGGAGGCCTCGGCCCGCATAAAGACCACGTTGTTTCATCCGACCATGCGCGTACGCTCTTTGAGCTCCACGGGTTTGTTTGGGAGAGCGAGGTGCCCGCGGGCGAGTTCCACTGGGGATTTTTGGCTAGAAAAAAGGGCTCGTAAGGCGCACAATACAAGAAGGTATGCACACTATGTCTACATTTCAGCTCGTTATGATGGCATCGTTCGTCGGCTTTATTGTGCTCGGCATAGGGATATTTTCCGCTTTCGGGGGCGCGTTCGGCGGTCAACAGTCCGGCCCGGTGGTGGTGTGGGGCACCGAGAACGAGGGGATGCTAAGCCAGCTCTTGCAGGTGATGAGCGCTGGCGACAGCACTTTTCGCGACGTCAGCTATGTGGAGAAGCGGCAGGAGACATATAAAGACGAGCTTATTAATGCGATAGCAAATGGCACCGGGCCCGACCTTTTTTTAGTCAATCAGGAGATGATAAGCGGCTTCAGCGACAAGCTCATAACCATCCCGTACGGCGCGGTGTCGCAGTCGGAGTTTGTGTCTTCCTACATAGACGAAGGCCAGCTCTTTTTGACCTCGCAGGGCATCCTGGCGCTCCCATTTATGGTCGACCCGCTGGTAATGTACTGGAACCGTGACCTCTTTGGGAGTGCGGGCGTGGCGCAGCCGCCAAAATATTGGAACGATCTTTTGGATCTTGCGCCAAAAATCACCTCGCTCGACCGCTCAAACACTGTTACCCGCAGCGCGGTGGCGCTCGGGCAGTGGCAGAACGTAAAAAATGCCAAAGCGATACTCTCGGCGCTCTTTATGCAGGCGGGGGATGCTATAACCGCCCGCACATCCGAAGGCACGCTCGCGTCGGTGTTTGGCCAGACGGCCTCGGCGGGGCAGGGTAATCCGGCAGAGTCGGCGTTGCGCTTTTATACCGAGTTTTCTAACCCTGGCAAGACAACCTACTCATGGAACCGCTCTCTGCCGCAAAGCAATGACACTTTTGTCGCAGGCAAACTCGCGATCTACTTTGGGTTTGCGAGCGAGTATAAAACGCTTGCGGCGCGCAACCCCAACCTGCGGATGGGGGTGGCGCTCCTTCCACAACTGCAGAGCGGCGGTCCGCAGATGACCTACGGCGCTTTGGTCGGCGTGGCGATATCGCGCGCAGCGCGCAACCCGCAAGGCGGACTCGACGTAGCCAAAAAACTCACCAGCCAGAAGGCGGTTTCTACACTCACCTCTATCGCAGGCATCCCGCCGGTGCGTCGCGACGTGGTGGTGGACACCTCGGCAAGCGCCTCGGGGGCGGTGTTTGTGCAGTCGGCGCTGGTGGCGCGTGGATGGCTCGACCCCCACCCCACAAAGAGCGGGGAGATATTTAAAACGATGGTAGAATCGGTGTTGAGTGGCAAAGAGCAGCCGGGGCAGGCGATATTTGAGGCCTCGAGCGACTTCTCGCAGCTTTTTTCCCAGGGATATTGATATGCTTGCTATAAAAAAGGAGCACCTGTTTATTTTTATAGTACTGGCCGCTCTGCTCATTCCAGCGGTATCTTTTGCACAATCAAGCTCTAGTGGCAACATATCCCCTTCGGACAATAGCGGTAACGTTGCTCCTTCAGGATCATCGGGTAATAGTATAGTGATCCTTAAAAACCCCCTTAACAACATCACCGGTTTCTGCGGGTTTATAAAACAACTTTTTCTCTCCGCCGGCGCGCTCGGGGTCCCCATCGCCGTCCTCTTTCTCGTCTACGCGGGCTTTTTGTTTGTGTGGGCGCGCGGCAGGCCGGAGGCACTTACTAAAGCAAAGAACAATCTCTTCTACACCTTGTTTGGCATCGCCATCTTTTTTGCCGCATGGATGCTCGCGCTTGCTATAGCCGCAACGCTCGCCCAATTTGGCGTCAATATCGCCGGCGACTGCCGATGACCCTATGACCGGACCAACACTCTCATCAGCGGTCGCCAGCTTTGTCTCACTGGTCAATGTTGTAACCCCGCTCCTCGGCGGCATAGCGCTGCTTATTTTCTTTTGGGGTATTATCCGCTATCTGTGGGCCTCCGGAGACAGCCAGAGCAAGGCCAGCGGCCGCGAGGTCATTGTGTGGGGGCTGGTGGCGCTGTTTGTCATCTTTTCGGTCTGGGGGATACTCTCGCTTGCGTGCTGGAGTTTTGTAGGCGATGCGCGCTGCTATCAGCAGCAAAACGTGCAGTGTACGCCCGACGGGCAGTGCTACGGGCCGTACTAGGGCTATCCACAGGGAGCCGAAGGGGGAGGGGGCGCGGTGGTATGCTTATTTGTGTAGTTATTAATTTATTATCTATTTGTATATATGGCAGGTAATCTTACTCCACTAAAGCAGTTGGTTGTTTCGATAGGCGAGGTAGTCAACTTGCTCATCCCCATCGCGATAGCCGTTGCTCTCATCGTCTTTTTTTGGGGGCTTATCAAATACATCGGGGGGTCCGGCAAAGGTCATGATCAGGGAAAGAAGGTAATGATAGCCGGCCTGGTGTCACTGTTCGTGATGGTGTCGGTCTGGGGTATCATCCGTCTTGCGCAAGGTGCTCTCGGCGTCGATACAAACAACACTATCCAGTCGCCGCGCTTCCCGGGACAGTAATAAATGGGAACAATAGTGAACATTAAAAAATGTCTAGTCGTTCTTCCGACACTTTTGGCGAGTTTTTTGAGTGCTCCTCTTTGGGTGTATGCGCAGTTTGATGAATCAGGATTTATAACCGCATATTCTGGTTCTGGAACTAATCTCGGTCCAATCAAGCAGTTGGTAGCTTCGATAGGCACGGTAGTCAACTTACTCATCCCCATCGCGATAGCCGTTGCTCTCATCGTCTTTTTTTGGGGACTCATTAAATACATCTGGGGGTCCGGCAAAGGGCACGATCAAGGTAAAAGGGTAATGATAGCCGGCCTGGTGTCACTGTTCGTGATGGTGTCGGTCTGGGGTATCATCCGTCTTGCGCAAGGTGCCCTCCTTAGTGGTAATCAAACCGGTTCTATCCAGATTCCTCGTTTTCCGGGACAGTAAAGAACTTGTATCAGTATGTTCACATCGACTCATTGCACCACCAACATCAATGCTCTAGTGGGGTGCTTGGCGCAGTACATTGTTAATCCGCTCCTCCTGCTTATTTTTGCTGTCGGGCTTCTTGTGTTTATCTTCGGCATAATAGAGTTTTTGGCCGGCTTAAGCGAGCTCAACGACAAAAAAGAAGAGGGCAAAAAGCACATGCTCTGGGGTTTGGTGGGGATGTTTATCATGGCGTCCGCCTACGCGATAATTAAACTCATTGCCACCACCGTGGGCACCAACATCCCACTCCGGTAGCCGAATATAGTATAGAAAAAAGCGCACTCCGTTTTCACGGGGCGCGCTTTGTATTGGTCGAACGAAGATCTAGTACTTAATTCCCACTCCGACGAATCGGGAGGGATTGGCCTGTTGAGCGGGGGTCGCGGGCTTGCACTCCCAACTCCCGTCGTCAGGGCCCATACCCGAAGGGCAGAGCATATAGTACACCTCTGCAACTCCGCTTTTTGCACGAACGTCAGTCACGATGTTCGTACCGGCCCGCCCGCGGCCTCCAGATTGATGGGGGGTCGTTCCAGTTGGACCCCTCAACTCAATATCACTGCCGCTCGATCTTGCGATGACAAGATCGCAACTTTTGTTCAAGGTCTTCCAGTTCCCATCTACCTGGATGGGGGCCGTCGGCTTTATACCGGGACAGTCGGCAGATTTTGCCGCCGCCGCAACCTGCGGCGCCGGAGCGAAGAAGAATCCCTTAACCAGCGCAATCAAGAGGATTGCGACAAGAGTCCCCACCACAAGGCGCTGCTTGTTGCCGCTGAGGAAGAGGCCCCCCAGAGCGATGATGATGGCCGCGAGGACCAAGAGAGGCCAGCCCACGGCGAGCACGAGCGCCGCCGTGATACTGGGGAAGATGAAGTGCACCAGCAGAAAAACAAGGAGCACTCCAACGACAGTCACCACCCCCTCGACGTTGGTCTTGATATAGGTGACGACCGTTCCGCCCGCAGGGAGGGCTGGAGTTGCCAGCCCTCCTGCCACCAACTTCTTCAGAAGCAGTATCGCCGCGAGAAGAAGCGCGAACGCGATCAATCCAGATACAAAGTAGACAAGATATTCCACTTCCGCCTCCTTCTTAGGTTGAGTGTCCTGGCGGTGAGGCCGGGATCATTACGCCAGTGCCTGTTCGTCCACCGCCCTCGACATAGGTCGTGAGGCGGCTGTCACGCACGTTCTCCGTCCGAAGCTGTGTCGCCACAACATCGGCTGCGATATCGGGATTGACCCCTCTG
>Ga0155710_113_pt2 | contig 7378 bp, 9 predicted proteins | sample RifCSPlowO2_01_FD_107367 | JGI IMG/M metagenome (GOLD analysis project Ga0155710, IMG submission 107367) | Candidatus Adlerbacteria bacterium RIFCSPLOWO2_01_FULL_54_21b | reverse complement strand
GGCGGGCGCTTTTGTTTGAGCCGTAGGGAGTTATTATTTACTCAAAGCGAGCTCTTTCTTGTAGACCGAGGACTTTTTCCAGCACGGGCTGGACGAACTCCAGGGCTGCGTTCCCTCTTTTTCGTATAAGTACTTGGCATACGCAAGGTTGCCTTGGATGCTGTAGAGGTCGAGGCCGAGCTTGTCGGCTACTGCAAGGTGGTAGTGTTCATTGACCTGCATCACCCCGACGTCCTGGTCGTTGACGACGCCGCGGTGGACAGAGCCATCTTTGTCGAACTGTTTAAAGTGCGACTCGCACCGAGCCACCTCGATCATAATCGGCGTGTCGGCAAAGTAGTCGCGCACATACTCCTCGACGGTCTGCGCTGCCGGCATGGTGACAACCGTAATCTGCGGAGCTGCGGCGGCGGTTTGGCCGCTGAGCGCCAGAGATACGGCGAGAGCGATACTAGCTGCAAAAGACATCATAATAATTGAGTTGTATGGTGTGGGTAAACCTCTTGCTTTTGCCGTCTAGGGCAAAAAGAAAGCCCCGGCTCGACACCGGAGATAAGATAACACTAACAGATTTTGTCAAGGTGGTCAAGCAAAGCACTTGACAAAATAAAGGCACTCTAAGGAGTGCCGAGATTCCGTTATTTGACAACAGATTTTACTGTGGTCAGCACACTAAAGGACAAACGATAAAAAATACGCTATGGTGGTAGCACGCAGGAGAACAACAAAGACGGGCTGTAGTATACCGGCAGTACACATGCATGGGGTGCATGTAGACCGGGTTCAATTCCCGGCAGCCCGAGCGATTAGGATTTCAACCAAGGAATATCAAACTGCTCAAACTCGGGCAGGAGTTTTTTGTCCCACAGCAGGCGCGAGATTACCTCGGCATGGGATTTCGCGCCCGTGAGAGCATTGTGCGGCACCGGTTCCTCAGGGATACCGCAGTAGAGGAGTATCGCATCTAGGTTGAGCGCCGAGCGCCGCTTTTCCTCATCAATGGGGGGAGTCAGTCCCCTTTTGACCATATGCATCCAGCAGAGCGAGTGGCTGTCGATGGTGCGGTGAGCAAACGGCCAGGCCGTGTGCCCCGCCCGTACGGCGGCCGCCTGCAAAATATCTCTGTCAAACGAGACGTTCTGCCCCGCCAGCGTCCGATCGGCAACCGGCTCCGCAAACGCGGCAAATTTATGCACCAGATCGGCCTCGCTTTGTTTTGAAGAGTCACTAATCTGCTCACGGGTAAAGCCGCATACCGCGAGTGCCTCGTCGTTTATATGCGCTCCCTCCCATGCGCGACACTCTTCGTAGAGCTGCCGCGTCGGGTCCGACATATCAACAGCCCCCACGCTCAAAATAGAGTGGGTCTCAGACCCTATACCGCTTGCTTCCACATCAACGGCTATCATATAGACCAATTATACTTCGGGGGCACCGAAGACGCGCGTGACAAATTGCTGTGCTTTATCGACAAACGCATGGATCCTTGGATAACGTATCGTGTGTTTGTCTATCCACGCCCGCAACGTTGGCGAATATAAAGAAAAAAGTAGCGCACTTATCGCCAGAAATAAAAATCCTTGTAGGAACGGCAGTGCAAGTCCCGCGAGCCCCAACAATAAACATATCGTCGCGAGCGACAATACTATCATCCTTTTTACCTGTTTTTTTATCATAATGGTCTAGAGTCCGGGGCAATTTGCAGCCGGTTCATATCCGACCGCCTGCGCCTCCTCTATAGAATCAAACCATACCTTATTTTCCTCTTTAATGCGAGTAGCGGCCGAGCATGAGGGGAGATAGTATTTTGTGCCGGACTTCGAGGCAACATAAGCACCTTGTCCTTTGGGAAAAGCGGCGGCTGCTGCGGTCTGGGTCGAGGGGGCGTTGTTGATGATAAGCCGAGGCCTCTCCTCCCCCGCCACCGAGAGCCGCCCGAGCCCAAAAGCCCCGAGCCCCACCAACACCAGAACAATGGGCAGTATATAAAGCTCCACCTTGCGCAGAGTGTCTTTATTTGTTAATATGCGGGGCACAGTAACCATTATATATGGCAAGTAAGAAAGCGGGCGGAACAGCTAAAAACCTCACCGACTCAAATCCGAAATATCTCGGGGTTAAGCTCTATGCCGGAGAAAAGGCAAAAAAAGGCGCCATAATCATCCGCCAGCGTGGCAATCGCGTCCTGCCGGGGCGCCACGTTGGCGAGGGCAAGGATCACACGCTCTTTGCCCTCAAAGAGGGCACGGTCGCTTTCCGCACTGTGCGCAAAACGCGCTTCGACGGTCGCCGGTCAGTACATCCGGCAGTCGACGTCATCGTCACATAAAAAAATAAATAGAGGGGCTTAAGCAACAGGAACTACCACAACGCCAAATTCGGCTTTGTGGTTTTTGCTTTGTAGCATCACACTATGCTCGCCCACGGTTTTAATCGGCTCCAAAAAACGAATAGAGGACTCCGGTATCTCGAGAGAGTACTCGGTGTGTATCGCCTTCGTCACATCTTTTTCGTGCACGGTCTTAAACAGCCCGCCCTTTTCAGTCGCGCGGGCGCTCAAAGACACTTTTTTGCCGCGCAGGGCCGCAACTTTATTGTCGAGCTGCTCCTCCTCCTGCACCTTTTGTGCCTCATGCTCGGCACGTTTTGCCTCATACTCGGCTATCTTTTCCGGAGTCGCGGCTTCGGCGAGTTTTTTGGGGAAGAGCCCGTTGATGGCATACCCCTCCGCGACGTTTTTTATCTCGCCGTGGAGTCCTACCCCGCGCACATCCTTGAGCAAAATCACTTTCATTGCGTAATGAGCCAGGCGACGGCGGCATCTTTTTGAGGATCCTTGCCCGCAGTAACTTCCTCTTGCGTTCGGTCTGCCGCAATGTCCGGCTTAAGCCCTCCGTCCGATATCGACTGTCCGTTGGGGGTCAACCACTGGGCGACCGTTATTTTAAGCTCCGCTCCCCCGCCGAGTTCAATCAACTGCTGGACCGAGCCCTTGCCGAACGTGCGCGTCCCCACCAGCTTTGCGACACCATGTTGAGAGAGCGCGCCTGCCAAAATTTCTGAGGCCGAAGCGGACCCTTGGTTGACCAGTATCGCCATTGAAAGTTTTTTGTTTACAAAAACGTTGTAGCCGGAACTGCGATGCTGGACGTTGTCCCCCTTGCCGGAAAAGTCCTCAGTGACCACCATATCGCCCACAGGGAGGAAATAGCTCGCCATCTCCACCGCCGCGTCGAGGTAGCCCCCCGGATTGCCCCGCAGGTCGAGTATCATTTTGGTTGACCCTGATTCAAAATGCTTTCGCAATGCAGAGCGGAAGAGGTCTACTGAGTTTTCAGAAAAACTGTACAACTCGATGATGAAGATTCCGTCCGAACGCGCATAAGTATTAATAATAGGTATCTGAATTGTCTCGCGAGTTATAACGACCTCGATACGCTCTAGGGCGCCCTCGCGCTGTAGAAGCAGCTTAACCTTTGTCCCGACCTCGCCGCGGATAAGTTTGACCGCGCGTTCTACCGCCAAGTGCTCGGCGGGAGCACCGTCGATTGCAAGTATTGTGTCGCCGCTTTGAACTCCCGCGCGCTCGGCAGGGCTGCCTTTAAGCGGAGAGACAACGGTAAGCGAGCCGTTTCGCTCGCCGAGCTCCATCCCCACCCCGCCAAAAGAGCCCTTAATATCTTCGTTAAATTGCTTTGCATCCGGCGGCGGCAAAAAGACCGTATACGGGTCGTCGTAGCTGTCGGTCAACCCGGCTATCGCGCCGTACATCTTTTGCTCGTCGGTGGGGATAGAGCTCGAGCTGTGCGTCTGCACAAAGTTGTCGTTGAGCAGCTTCCATACCTGCCAAAATTTTGAAAAATCGACATCTTGCGGCTCGGTATTTTGACTTTGAAAACCAAAGAGTGATGCGGCAGACACCACGTTGTGCAGTCGCTCGGTAACGCCGGTAAATACACCTATACCAAACGCGAGCATCACTGCCGCCACAAACCCTGCCGCCATCATCTGCGTCCTGTTCATAATATGCGGAGTATAGCACAAAGTAGCGGTATACTTACGGCATGATTACGCGGTACGCGCAACGCGATTTGACGTGGATAGACCTCGTGAGCCCCTCGGCAGCAGAGGTGCGCGAGGTGATGCGCGAGTTCGACCTCGACCCCCTTGTTGCCGAAGAACTTCTGACACCGTCGTTTAAGCCCAAAGTTGAGCGCCGTGGCGACACCATTTACCTTATCCTCCACTTCCCCTCCCTGCGCGGGGTCTCGGCGCGGCCTGAGCAAGAAATAGATTTTATTTTGGGGCGGCGTTTTCTCATAACCACGCGCTACGAAAACATCGACCCTTTGCACATGTTTGCCAAAGCGTTCGAGGTCAACGCGGTGCTCGGACACGGAGCGGCGACCCACGGCGGCCACCTTTTCATCGCGATGGCGCGCAGCATTTACGAGGCCTTGGGCAACGAGTGCGACCATGTTAACCGCCGTCTCCACGACATAGAGGAGCGCATCTTCGGCGGAAACGAGCGCGGGATGGTGGCCGAGCTCTCACAGACCGCCCGCGTGATACACGACTTCAAGCAATCGCTCCTGCCTCATGAAGAAATGCTCGCGTCGCTCGAGCCCGTTGGGGGGCGTTTGTTCGGAGTCGAGTACGGCTACTACGTTCGCGAACTGGTGGGCGTCTACCGCCGCATCGAGCGCAAGCTCGGCAACCTACACGACTCGCTGCATGAGTTGCGCGCCACCAACGACTCGCTCCTTTCCACCAAACAAAACGAAATTATGAAGATACTCACCATTATGGCATTTGTCACCTTCCCTCTTTCGCTCATATCGAGCATTTTCGGTATGAACACGGTCTACCTGCCCATTGTCGGCACACCCGGCGACTTTTGGTATGTGGTTGGCGGGATGGCCACACTTACGTTAGGATTCTTTATATTCTTTAAAAGCAAGAAGTGGTTGTAACTATGCGCCTGTTTTCCTTTTTTTCCTCACCACACAAAGGTATGCCTCCCCTGCTCCTGCGCAATACGCTCTCCGGCGAGCGGGAGGTCTTTCAGCCCATAAACGGCAGGGTAAAAATGTACAACTGCGGCCCGACTGCTTACGACAGACAGCATATAGGAAACCTTTTCCCGCCCGTGGTGGCCAACATACTACGGCGGACTCTCGAGTATTGGGGATACAAAGTGCAGGAGGTCAACAATATCACCGACTTCGGGCACATTTCCGAAGACGAAGAGAGCGAGGACAAGATGACAAAGGGTCTGCGGCAGGAAGGGCTCCCTCCCACACTCGCAAACATGCGCGTAGTTGCGGAAAAGTTTGCCGCGCTTTTTTTTGATGATTTGCCATCGCTTGGCGTCAACCCCAAACACGTAGAGTACCCGCGCGCGAGCGACTACATCGCGGAGCAGATAGCGCTCATAAAAACGCTCAAACAAAAAGGGTACGCGTACACAACAAGCGACGGAGTGTATTTCGACGTGTCAAAATTCCCCGCATACGGAAAGCTCGGCGGAATTAATCTTGAAGGACAGCTCTCCGGCGCGCGAGTCGAAGAAAATAAAGAAAAGCATACGCCGAACGATTTTGTGCTCTGGAAGCCGGATGCAAAACTGGGCTGGGAGTCGCCCTGGGGGTTAGGATTCCCCGGCTGGCATACCGAGTGCGTCGCAATGATATTTAAACTCCTCGGACGCCAAATTGATATCCATATGGGCGGCATGGACCTTGTCCCCGTCCATCACAACAACGAGATAGCACAGGCCGAAAGCGCGACGGGCAAACAATTTGTGCGCTATTGGGTACATAACGCGCATATCACCATTGAGGGGAAAAAAATATCAAAATCACTTGGCAACACGGTCTATCTGCACAACCTGACCGACAAAGGGCTGTCAGCTCGGGCACTCCGATATTGGTTCTTGACCGGACACTACCGCACGCCAATGAACTTTACGTGGGGAGCAATAGAGGGGGCCAACACCGCGCTCAAGCATTTGACAAATCTATATCACGAGTCCTCATTTAGTAGGTCAGACCTACTAAATGAGGACTTTTTGGTTAAGTTTCATGCCGCTATTGCCGATGATCTCGACACTCCTAAAGCGCTCGCGCTTGTGTGGGAGAACATAAAAACCCTCAACCGCGCCACGCTCGCCGAAACCGACAAAATTTTGGGGCTAGGGCTTGCAGAGGTTAACCCTTCGTCAAAACTAACGGTAAGGGAAGAATTACCGGAAGGTATAAAAGAGCTTCTTGCGGTAAGAGAGGCCGCCAGGGCAGCCAGAGAGTTCGACCGCGCCGACGCCCTGCGTAAAGATATCGAAACAAAAGGATTTATTGTCAAAGACACCGCCGAAGGGCCTCGGGTAAGCCAAAAAGAGTAATCCCCTTTTTATCCCCCTGTACCCAACATTGGCGCAGGAGAGCGTTGGGGGTACTCTAGAGATATGGCTGGCGATAGAAAAGACAAGGCGCTGCGCGTGCCTCCGCAAACTTTAGAAACCGAGCGAGCGCTCCTCGGCGCTTTGATGATACGCCCGGAGGGGATGAACGAGAGCAGCGACGTAATAACGGCGGATGCTTTTTATGCCGAAAAGCATCGCATCATCTATCGCGCAATGCTCGCACTCTACCAAAAAAACGAGCCCATAGACATCGAGAGCGTGCGCTCCAAACTGCAGGATCAGGGTGCGCTCGACTCTGTCGGCGGCATTACCTACCTTGCCGAACTGGCAGCGGATGTTCCCGCCGCCAGCAACGCCCGCCATTACGCCGCCCAGGTCCAAAAAAAGCACATGCTCCGGAGTTTGATAGACGCTGGCGAGTATGTGGCGGAACTCGGCTACAATGAGAATCAGGAACTCGAAGAGACACTTGAGCAGGCAGAAAAGAGGGTGTACGAAGTGACCTCGACACCAACGATGGCAAAGTTTACCGCGCTCGGCGAGTCGCTCAAGGGCGCGTGGGAGCGGCTTGAGTACCTACACGAGCATAAAGACGAGATGCGCGGCGTGCGCACCGGCTTTAAAGACCTCGACGTGATGTTGGCTGGCCTGCAAAAGTCCGACCTTATCATCCTCGCGGCGCGCCCTTCGGTAGGTAAGACCTCGCTCGCGCTCGACATTGCACGGCAAACCGCCATTAAACACGGTACCGTGGTGGGCATCTTTTCTCTCGAGATGGCGGCACAGCAGCTCATCGACCGCATGGTGGCCGCCGAGGCCAACGTCAACTCGTGGAATCTGCGCACCGGCAACATCAAAGACCAAGACGACTGGGACCGTATCCGCGAAGCATACGGCCGGCTGGGGGCTGCCCCTATATACATCGACGACCAGCCCGGCAACCATATCCTCAAGATG
>Ga0155710_103_pt1 | contig 8222 bp, 7 predicted proteins | sample RifCSPlowO2_01_FD_107367 | JGI IMG/M metagenome (GOLD analysis project Ga0155710, IMG submission 107367) | Candidatus Adlerbacteria bacterium RIFCSPLOWO2_01_FULL_54_21b | reverse complement strand
GCGGCCGCCGGCCGGCTCGTTTATTTTGAGGTTAACACGGGCGTTGTGCTTCATCCCGACCACACGCAGAAGCGTGCGGATTGCCTTGGCGGTGTTGCCCGACCTACCGATGACCTTGCCCATGTCCTCGGCATTGAGATCAAGTGTCAAAAGCACTCCCATTTCGTCGACAACGCGGGTGACCTTAACCTCTCCTGGATGCTCGACAAGCCCTTTGACTACAAACTCCAAAAATTCCTGGTCGCGTTCTGCCATATCTGTATATTTAATTTATTAAACCGAACCTGTTTCTATTCTATTGTGCCGGCTCTTCCGTTGCAACCTCGTTATCCTCCTTTGCCTCGCTGGAGCCCTCGGCGGCAGCAGGCGTCTCGCTGGAGCCCTCGGCGGCAGCGGGCGTCTCTTCTTTTACCTCTTCTTTAACCTCCTCTGTTTTAGGCACCGTCTTTTTCGGCAAGACGTTTATCTTCTTGGCGTCGATTATTTTTTGCGACACCAGAAGATTGTGCACGGTGTCGGAGACGGTTGCGCCCATCGAGAGCCAGTGGGTGATGCGGTCGGCCTTAAGATCGGCGCGGTTTACCCGCGGGTCGTAGGAGCCCACCATCTCCAGATAGTTGCCCGCTTGCACCTTGCGTTTAGAGTCGATAACAATCACGCGGAAGGAGCCGTCTTTCTTTTTGCCGACGCGGGTGAGTCGTATAGTAAGCATGGGCGACACTTTAGCACAGGCGTGTTATAATAGCAATAAGTGCCCAGAAATAAGGTAAAAAAGACCGCGCCAAAAGGCGCAGCCGGGGAAAAGAAACTCCTATCCGGCATTGTAGAGGTAACCCGCAAAGGCACGGGGTATATGCCTTGGCCCTTCGACACCGCAGAGGGTAAAGAGCTAAGGGAGGATATAGAGATATTCCCCGAAAAGTTGAACGGCGCCTTAAACGGCGATCAGGTCGAAGTGGAGCTCTTGAGCATTGTGCCGCGGCCACGCGGCCGCGTCAAAAAAATTGTCGAGCGCGCAAAGACGGAATTTGTTGGCACGGTAAAGGGCGGCGTGGTCCTGCCGGATGACGCGCGCTTCCCTGTCTCTATCACCATCTCCGGCTCGCACACAGAGGGCACCAAAGTGCTGGTGGAGTTACTTAGTTTCGACGGCACGACCGCCACCGGCCGAGTAATAGAAACGATAGGAAAAGCGGGCGAGCATCGCGTCGAGATGAATGCGATTGTGATGGAGCACGGTTTCAAAACATCTTTTCCTCCCGAGGTCGAGCGCGAAGCGGCCGAACTCGAAAAAAATCACGCGCGCATAATCGCGAGCGAACTTCCAAAAAGAGCCGACTACCGCGGCCTCCCCACTATGACCATCGACCCCATAACCGCCAAGGACTTCGACGATGCACTTTCGCTGCGCGAACTTCCGGACGGAAACTATGAGGTAGGAGTCCATATTGCCGACGCATCCTTTTTTGCCCGGCCGGGCACTGCTATCGGCGAAGAGGCGGCAAAGCGCGGCACCAGCGTCTACCTTGTTGATGCAACAATCCCCATGCTCCCTCATGCACTCTCCGCCGGAATCGCCTCACTGAAGCCCGATGAAGACCGGCTCACTTTTTCTGCGTTATTTATACTCGACAAAAACGCGCGGGTGCTTAAGCAGACGTTTACAAAGTCGGTGATACGCTCCGACAAGCGCTTTACCTACGAAGAGGCGCAGAAAGTACTCGACACTGGGGAAGGTCCGTATCTAAAAGAGCTTAAAGCGTTTAAGGATCTTGCCACTATTATGCGCAAACGCAGATTTGACGAGGGTGCTATCGACTTTGGCGACAACGAGGTTGCGTTTAAACTCGCCGAGGACGGCACGGTGCTCTCGGTCAAACGCAAAGAGCGTATAGACACCAACTGGCTCATCGAGGAGTTTATGCTCCTGGCCAACCGCGAAGTAGCGGCCTATGTCTCAAAACTCGCCAAAGCGGTCCCCGGCAGCAACGCTGTCTTTTTGTACCGCATCCACGATGAGCCAAAGCAGGACCGCATAGAGGAGCTCGGAATCTTTGTGCGCGCCATAGGATACGAGTTTAATAAAAAAAAGGGCACATACTCGGCCAAGGATATCCAAGGACTACTCAAACAGATAGAGGGCAAACCGGAGCAGCACCTTATCCGCACCGCCACCCTGCGCTCGATGGCCAAGGCCATATACACGACCAAAAATCTCGGCCACTTTGGTCTTTCATTCGAGTATTATACGCACTTTACATCCCCTATACGACGCTACCCGGATATGCTGGCACACCGCATACTCGAGAGTCATCTCGACGGGCATCCGCTGACCAACAAAGAGTTCGGTGATCTAGAAAAGATGTGTCTCACCGCCAGCGAGCAAGAGGCCGAAGCGGTCTCGGCCGAGCGCGAATCGATTAAGTATAAATTGGTTGAGTATATGCAGGACAAAGTTGGACAAACTTTTGAGGCAGTTATATCGGGTGTGACCGACTGGGGGCTATATGTCGAGGACAAAGCGAGCTCGGCCGAGGGCCTCGTGCGCGTGCGCGCTCTGGGCGATGATTTCTATAACTACTCGGCAAAAGAATATGCACTCGTGGGGCAGAAAACGCAAAAAAAATACGCGCTCGGGGACTCCGTGCGCGTAAAGCTGATCGCCGCAGACCTTGCAGCTCGACAGCTTGATTTCGAACTCGTCCGCTAGGACGCAGTATATTTGGGAATGGCCTCGGCAAGAATGTCGAGGGTTTTTTTAAACACCGCCGGATCTTCCTCAAGCAAAGTCATCCGGAATCCGTGCAGATTCGTATTAAAGCCCGAGAGCGGTACCACACACAATCCGTACGCGGCCATGAGGTAGTAGGCAAAGCGTTTGTCGAACTGGTACGGGTTGAACGCGGCAGTCGTCTCTTCGACCAACGCGCGCACAGCCGCGTTTTCCACAGGCAGATGCTGAGCGTTGGAAAGAGTATTGTCGTCAAAAGTGACCGTTACATAAAACGCGCCCGAGGGCTTAACCATCGACACATAAGGGATTTTGCGGATTGCCGCGTGCGCGATGTCAGCCCGCTTGCTGTACGCGTCGCGGCGGCTCTGCAGATATTCCTTGTAGCGCGCGTCAGACAAAATATCGGGCAGCACTTTTTGCGGCAGGGTGGTAGAGCACACTTCGAGCATTTTTGCGTCATTAATCGACTTTATATAGCGGGCGAAGACAGGGTCGTTTTCCTTGTTGTAGACTTCTATCCAGCCGCAGCGCGCGCCCGGCCACGGCACTTCCTTCGACAGTCCCCGCATAATGATGGCGGGCACGCCGTCGAGCAGTCGCGAAAGCGGCACAAACGCGTCGGAGCCATATTCGATGTTCGCGTATATCTCATCCGATATCAAAAACAGATCATACTCCTTGGCTATTGAGACCATTTCCTTGAGGATTCGCTTGGGGTATATCATGCCGGTCGGATTATCCGGATTGATGATGAGTATGCCGGCGATAGACTCGTTATAAGCAACCTTGTTGCGCAAATCGTTGATATCCGGAAGCCAGTTGCGCCCTGGATTAAGCTCGTAGGTCAGGTGGCGAGATCCTGCATGCGCCGCCTCGGCCGACGAATGGGTCGGATACGCCGGAGAAGGACCGATGACGCGCGCGTTCTCGTTAAGATTAGTGTACACTTTTGACACTGCGTCGCCGAGTCCGTTGAAAAAGAGAATATCCTCCGGATCCAGGTTTCCGTCCCCCGCCTCTCTGCGAGAGAGGGAAAGGAATTCCCGCGTCTCCAACAATCCTTTGGTCGGAGAGTAGGCAAAAGTCTTATCGTCGGTCAACGCTTTGGCTATCAGTTCTTTTATCCACGGCGGAATCTTTTCGCCCTTAGCAACCGGGTCGCCGATGTTCTCCCATATCATAGTCACCCCGAGTGACTCAACCTGCTTGCCGAAGTCGACTATCTCACGTATCTCGTAGGAAAGCTCATCAGCTCCCGATGCGACGATATTAGTTCTCATAATGTCAAAAGCATATAGGTGTTAATTCGCTACGGCAAGCGCCTCTTCAAATTTTACCGACAACAACTTCGAGGCGCCATCGGCACCCATGGTGACGCCGTAGAGAACGCCGGCGCGGGACATTGTTTCGCGGTTGTGCGTAATTAAAATAAGTTGGGACTTGCGCGAGAGATTTTCTATCATATCACCGTAGCGGCGCGAGTTGGCCTCGTCGAGCGCGGCATCGGTCTCGTCAAGAATAAGAAATGGTGGCGGATTTACCGCCGACATCGCAAAAATAAGCGCGATAGAAGTGAGCGCGCGCTCCCCGCCGGAGAGCATATGGAGCCCCTTGACCCTCTTGTGTGGAATAGAGACGGTAATCTCTATCCCCTCCTCCACCTCGACATCCTCCTCTTCATCATCCTCGTCCTCCTCTCCCTCGAGTAAGGGCGAGGAAGCCACGCGCCTAAGCCGACTCTCCTTGACCACCGCAAGCGAGGCCGAGCCGCCGCCGAACATCAGTACAAAGAAATCGTTAAACTCCTTGGTGATGTGGCCGATACCCTCCTCAAAACGCGTCTGCAATGTCTCGGTCAGCTCCTCGATGAGCCGGCGTAGCGACTCGGTACTGCGCTCCATGTCGCCTATCTCACGCTCCAAAAAAGCATCGCGCTCGGAGGTCTCCCTGTACTCCTCGAGCACTTCGCGGCTGTTGCCCAAGCCCGCCTCTTCGAGCCGAATTTTGAGGCGCTCAAGACGGCGACGGCGGTCTTCCTGACCGCTCCGGGGTTCATCGTCAAACACCATCTCCCCTCTATACTCCGGCACACGGCCAAGCAGTACCGCGGCCTCTCTTAACTCCTCTTTAAACCGCGCTTCTTCGCGTTCGAGTAGCTCGCTGCGCGCACGCAGGGCCGCGAGCGCTGTCTCAAGCTCGCTACGGCGTGACATCGCGGCAAAAAGCTCGCGCTCGGCATCGCGGCCGGCATCCTTTTCGCTCTCTATCGCGCTCCGCAGTGCGGAAACTTTTGTATGAACCTCCTCTTCCTGCGCCTCCAGTGCTTTAAGAGAGTGTCCGAGCTCGCGGCGCTGTTGAGCCAACTCCCCTTGCGCAGTGCCCCCTGCGTGGAGAGAAATTTTTTGCAAAAAAGCGCGCGCAAGTGCACCTATGTCGGCCCAGTGCGCCCCCTCGGCCATCTGCACTATCCGCTCGCCGAAGCTGCGTGCTTCGGCAAGCGGCACAGTACCCTCCTGCCCGGCCAGCCGCTCGACTGCGCGCAACTCTCCCTCAACGGCGCCTAGCTCACGCGAGAGACGCTCGCGCTCCTTTGAGATATCGCGGCCGCGCCGCTCAAGCGCCACCAACTCGTCACTGTCGGCATCGTGCTTGCGCGCCAACTGCGCGCGCAGTCGCTCAATATTTTTGTCGAGTAGACGACGCTCATTCTGCGGGCTTTCCCCTTCGGAAAGCTCGGCGCGCGCCGCCCTTACATATACATCCTCGCGCCCGAGATATTCTGTATAATGTTGTGCTACCTCTTCTCGCAATTTTGTCGCGTCTTCTATCTTTTTTACTTGAACACTCAGAAATTTCAAATGAGGCAGGAGCTCGCGGCGCAGAGCGCCGACCTCTTTCATATGTTCGGCGGTTTTGAGAAGCTTACGCTCTGCCTCCTCGCGTTTGTACAGATAGCCGGTGAGACCGAGCGCGTCCTCTATCATCTCGCGGCGCTCGCGAGCCGAGGAGGAGAGAATGCGGTCGGCCTCGCCCTGCGAGATTATATGATGGCCGGAGGCGCCTATGTTGGCCTGACTAAGAAGGCCAGCGATGTCACGCAACCGTACGTGCGAGCCGTTTAAAACGTAGTCGTTGCTGCCGCCGCGGTGCACCATACGCTCCACAACAACCTCATCAAAGTCGAGAGTGAGCGCTCTGTCGGCATTGTCGAAGACGAGTGTGACTCCCGCACGCCCGGCGCGCGGAGTGCTGCTCGAACCGTTCCATATCAAGTCCTCACCGCGCTTGCCGCGCATACTCTTGATGGACTGCTCGCCGAGCACGAAACGAAAGGACTCCGCAATGTTGGACTTGCCCGAGCCGTTTGGCCCTACAATGGCAGTGATAGAGGAGCCAAACTCAAGAGCTGTCTTTTTGGAAAACGATTTAAACCCCGTGAGTTCTATCGACTTTAGTCGCATTACGGCTATTGTATCAAAAAAATCGGCCTCGCAGTGCTAGCGACCCTTACCACCCCTTTTTGTCGAGTGCCGCGCGGGCGGCTGATTGCTCGGCCTCCTGTTTGGACTTGCCGTCGCCCTGCGCAAGAAGCGTGTCTTTTATATATACACCGACGACAAAATGCTTGTCGTGGTCGGGGCCGGTCTCTCGCAGCACCGTATAGTGTGGGGTGATGCCCTCCCGCTCCTGCGCCTTTTCCTGGAGCGCCGACTTGGCGTCCTGCCAGAGTTTGCGCCGGATTATCTCGTCTATTTTTGGAAAGAGATGTGCGGTAATAAACTTTTGTGCGGCCTCATATCCTTGGTCGAGGTAGAGGGCGCCGACCAGCGCCTCAAAAGCGTTGGCGAGCAGGATGCTGCGCGCGCGACCGGTGTCCTTTTGCTCGCCGCGGGAAAGTAGTAAAAAGTCGTTCATCCCGATGTCTTGCGCCACCTCCGCGCAGGTTACTGCGTTCACCAACGCCGCGCGATAGGCAGTGAGATCGCCTTCTGCCTCGGCGGGAAATTTTTGATACAAAAAATGAGTCGCAATAAGCTCCAACACCGCGTCGCCAAGAAACTCGAGCCGCTCGTTGTGACCAACACTCTCGTCACGGTGCTCGTTGAGATATGAACGGTGCGTAAAGGCCTGTCGCAATAAGTTTAGGTCATTAAACTCGACGCCTATCGCCTGCTGAAATGTTTGAAAATCTTTAGGCACGATGAGTATTAGATTTTTGTTTTAGTAATGGGTTTTGCGGTTAGGTGTTGCACCGCTTTTTCTATAATCGGAAACATATCTTCGTAGAAGTTGAGATCGAGCGCGTCTTGGAGCCGGAACCAGCGCGCGTCGTCGAGGCCACCCTTCTGCTCGAGCTTCACCTCGCTGAAGGGCGCTTCGGCCAAAAAGTAAGTCACGTGCTTGCGCTTTTTACCGGTAGCGGGGTCGCTGGCGACGTACTCATTCTCCCCCAACTTTTCTTTGATTGTAATGTCAAGGCCGAGCTCTTCTTTTATCGAGCGGATGGTCCCCTCATCGGTCGACTCTTCTGCTATCTCGGGTGCGTCGCCTATTTTGCCCTTTGAGAGCGTCCAGTGGCCAAAGATGTCGTGCACAAGCGCAAGGTACACCTCGCTGCCCTGCCGCGCATATACTACTGCACCGCCGAGCCGCTGCACGGGCATCTGCTCATAAGGAACGTCTTTTTTCTTTTTTGAAACTTCGTCCTTGCCCGGCTCGCCGAGTTCTTTGTATACGGCACCCAGGACACCGTTGATGAACCGGCCGCTATGCTCACCTCCGAAGGACTTGGCAAGCTCGATGGCCTCGTTGATGGCGACTTTGGCCGGCACCTTGTCGCGGTCGGCAAACAACAACTCAAAAAGTCCGAGCCGCAAGACGTTGCGGTCAACGGGTGCGATACGCTCGATAGACCACTCGGGGGCCGCCTTACCTATCACCAAGTCGAGGTCCGGCTTGCGCGTAATGGCGCCGGCGAGGAGGTCGCCCATAAAGGGCAAGTCGCCAGCGGCAGGGGCAAACTCGCTCGCGTTGCGCGCGAGCGCCTCTTTTGCCGCTTCGGTGGACAATTGGCGGAAGTCCCACTCGAAGAGGGTTTGGAGTACGACTGAGCGTGAGAGGTGCCTGTTGGCCATTGCTTATTTAAGAGAACACACCGCGCTACACCAAAACTAAGAACGACAACTAAAGAATACCACGCAACTAGCCCTTCTTTTGCCCGGCTGCTTTGGCGCGCTTGGCCGCCTTTGCCGAGGCCTTGGCCGCATGGTCTACCACTATGCGCCCACGGTAGCGCCCGCACGCGGGGCATGCGCGATGAGACACGCGCGGAGAGCCGCACTCGCACACGGCGAGCTTTTGGGCCTGGAGTGCGTGGTGCGACCGCCTGTTGGCGGTTTGACTGCGCGTATGTCGCATCCGGACTACCATTGCGCGACTATAGCAAATACAGGGCAAAAAGAAAAGCCCCGTCCCATGCACTGCATGG
>Ga0155710_125_pt3 | contig 11501 bp, 2 predicted proteins | sample RifCSPlowO2_01_FD_107367 | JGI IMG/M metagenome (GOLD analysis project Ga0155710, IMG submission 107367) | Candidatus Adlerbacteria bacterium RIFCSPLOWO2_01_FULL_54_21b | reverse complement strand
GCTTGCGAGACGGAGTATATTTGTCCGGGAATCGCGGCGTTACATGAGCCATCGTTATCGATACAGATCGCTCCAAACCCGACTTGCAATCCAGCGGCCGTGATCCCGTTTCCAAGCGTTGTCGTTCCGCCGGCAGTGACGAGGAATCGCGAGGCGTCGTTAACTTGCATGTCCAAAAAGTTGCCGGTGAACGATCCGCTGCCCTTTCCAAAATTCATTTTCAAGCCCGTGCCGGTGAAGGCTGAAGTTTCTTGGAAGAAGGATGCCAAGTCCGCGCTGGTTGATGTTGAAGTGTATGCGCGCAAGGCGACACCGGTGGAAGTTCCCTGGTTTTCAGAATAGACACCGGCAGGAACGAGCAAGCCCGCGGCGGTTGCTGAAGTTATACCCTGCAAGCCGAAAGTCCTGCCGAAAGAAATGATGCCGGTATTAACTCCTTGCGTATTTGATCCCCTGTCCGCCTGCACCTCTACCGCCCGGACGAGTTGAGTTGTCCCAAACCCAGAAGTATGGTCAATCATCCTCAACAAAATTCCTTCGCTTGTCGCGGCTGCTGTGTTGTTTACGCTAACTATCAACCTGTTCGCGAAGGCCGCGCCCGAAGCTTGGCTTAAGGCTGCATTTTGATAAATTCCCGCGACGCCGTTTGCGGTTGCCGTCGAGCCATCAACGGAAAGGGCGGAAGTTATTGTCGATGTCGCGATCCCAATTTTTCCGCTAGTTTGTTGAAGGGTGAAGTTGTTCGGGCCCGTAATTCCCCCCGCGAATGTCGAAGTCGCTAAAGTTCCGGTCGCGTGGAAACTTAGAGCGTACGGCGAAGATGTCGCTGTAACGTTGCCGGAATTATCAAGACCAAGTAGCGCGGATGACAGCCCGACGTTTGCTAGATTCAAAATGGTCCCAGCGTCAAAGGTCAGTGTCCCGGATGTGAAGTTGTCCGAAGTATCCGAACGCAGGAACTGGGTTGAGTCCAAAGTATCCAAAGTATCAGCGTTAGAGCTTCCTGAAGAAATACACGATCCATCAGGCATTTGGAAACAGCCTGCCGAAAGAGCAATTCCGTTATTGAAAGTCGATGTCGCCCCAGATGTTAACTGCAACGCCCCGCCGCTGATTACGATTCCGGAACTTGTTGCGTTGAATCCTGGCGCAGCCAATCCTGAATACAAAGTCGAAGTTGCGGATTGGAAGTTTCCAACGCCCTGCACTGACAAGATTGAGCCTGGTGTTGTGGTTGAGATACCAAGAAATCCGCTCGAATCTACGGTTAGAAAAGAGTTTGCGGATGTGTTACTAGTGCCGATAACTAATTTATTATCTCCCGCTCCCCACGCCGACGCAGTCGGAGATATAAACCAGGTGTTAGCGCTGCCGTCGGAACCGCTGTTGTCTAGCTTAAGGGCGTAGAGGTTCGCGTCGCCTGCCACTGTTAATTTTTCTCCTTGCGTTTGCGTCCCGATCATTATACGGTCCGACTCAAGGTTTAAGATTGCATTGGCAGAAGTTACGCTATCTGTGGTAAATATGAGACGGTTATCACTCGCCGCCCAGCCAGCGCCAGTTGAGCTGATATACCAGGGGTTTCCGTTGCCATTAGACGAGCTGTTGTCTATTCGTAATCCGTAGGTGGAAGAATCACCAACAACCGTCAGACGAGAATCTGGCGTCGTTGTTCCTACCCCGACATTGCTGGAGCTATATGGGAGATAAATTCCAGAGTTCGGAACTCCATTATTCACAGTCTCAATAGCGAAATAATCGTTATCAGTATTCCAGCCGATTTGACCGTAAAAATTATTATTTTGTCCGATCTTGATCGAAGAAGTAGCGGCAGTACCGGCAGAGGTGAATATCTGGAGAGCCGGAGATCCTGCAGAAGAAAGGTGTAACAGGGATCCTGGCGCCGCAGTCCCAATGCCTATGTTCCCGCTTGAGTAATCTACTACCAAAGAAGTATCATCTACTCGCAATCCCCCAGCGAAAGTCGAAGTGGCCGCTGTCCCCGTCGCATGGAACGAAAGCGCGTACGGCGAAGTTGTTGCCGTAACGTTTCCGGAAGGATCCAGGGAGAGAAGCGACGAAGGACTGACATTCGCGAGATTCAAAACTGTTCCAGAATTAAATGTTAGCGTTCCGGATGTGAAATTGTCCGAAGTGTCGCTCCTCAAGAACGAAAGAGAATCAACTCCATCCAAAGTTGCCGCGTTTGAAGAAACACAAGTTCCGTTCACGTCCTGGAAGCATCCGCCAGAAAGTGAGATCCCATTATTAAATGTTGAGGTGGCTCCAGACGTGAGTTGCAACGCGCCTCCAGAAATTACGATTCCGGATGAAGTCGCGTTGAAGCCTGGCGCGATTAGTCCGCTATATAATGTAGATGTTCCCGACTGGAAATTGCCGACGCTCTGGACAGAGAGAATCGAGCCAGGGGTTGTTGTCCCGATGCCGACGTTGCCTGTACCGCTTATATTATCTATGTAAAGATTGCTCGTAATGGTAGAACCATCAGTCGAGTAGCCAAAGTTAAAATCTCCTCCTGAAGTAGCGGATACTTGCGAAAGAAGATAGGCAACTCCTCCACTATGGGCAACATTGAGTCGCTGTTCTGGAACAGAGTCCGTACGGAATATATTCAAACCTCCAAATGCGGTGCCGTTTGAATTGATGTTGACCGTCTTGTTGTTGGCAGCGCGCAAGATGGACACGCCAGCGCTATCTTCGAGATACAGAGCGTTCGTTGCACTTGTTGCGCCCGAACCAGTGATGGCAAGGCGCGCCGATGGCGAAGTTGTCCCGATGCCGACGTTGCCGGATGAGCTTATTCTCATTTGCTCGGTCATGGACGCACCATTTGCACGCGTGCCAAAACGAATATACGTGGCGTAGTTACCAGCAGTTGCATTCTCTTTGCCAGCCTGAATTGAACCATATCCTGTACCGGCCCCACCTGCTACTCCCCTAAATATAAGTTCTGGTCCAACATTGATACCTTCAGCGGTAGAATCTTCAAGCGCCAACATCGATGCAGAGTTTAATGTAGCGCCGTTTCGAGCACCATATATATGTAATGGAACATTTGGCCCCGCTGTCCCGATACCTACGTTTCCGCCAGCAGTGACATATAGGGAATTAGCGGGAGCCGATTGTGTAACCGTTAACCCCGCATTGTTCCCTGCCGTGAATCCCCCGGCGAAAGTCGAAGTTGCAGAAGTTCCCGTCGCATGGAAACTTAGAGCGTATGGACTTGTTGTTGCTGTGACATTGCCGGAAGGATCCAGGGAGAGAAGCGACGAAGGACTAACGTTTGCAAGGTTCAAAACTGTTCCCGAATCAAACGTCAGTGTTCCTGATGTGAAGTTGTCCGATGTATCCGAGCGCAGGAATGAAAGAGAATCAACTCCATCCAAAGTCGTTGCGTTTGAAGAAACACAAGTTCCGTTCACGTCGCTAAAACATCCGCCAGAAAGTGAGATCCCGTTATTAAATGTCGAAGTTGCGCCGGATGTTAACTGCAACGCGCCTCCGGAAATTACTATTCCAGACGAAGTTGCATTGAAACCAGGTGCAACCAAGCCGCTGTATAATGTAGAGGTTCCAGATTGGAAATTGCCGACGGATTGAATTGAAAGAATTGAACCAGGAGTTGTCGTTCCGATGCCGACGTTGCCGGTATTGTCTACCGTAAGCCGATAAGCACTGTCAGTCACGCCATAGATGCTAAACCCAAGTGCATTTGCACCGGCTTCCCATGTTTCACTACTCGCTACCCCAGGTATAAAGCGGGCAAATGACCCAACTGAACCGCCCGTTGATTCAAGTTTAAGTTGCGTCCCGCTTGAAGTATCAAGAACATGGAGCTTACTTTCCGGACTCGCCGTCCCAACTCCCACTTTTCCACCTGCCGTTGTAATCAGGGTGTTAGCGGGCGTAGCTTGGTTTATCATAAGGCCCGCATTGTTCCCTGCCGTGAATCCCCCGGCGAAAGTCGAAGTTGCAGAAGTTCCCGTCGCATGGAAACTTAGAGCGTATGGACTTGTTGTTGCTGTGACATTGCCGGAAGGATCCAGGGAGAGAAGCGACGAAGGACTAACGTTTGCAAGGTTCAAAACTGTTCCCGAATCAAACGTCAATGTTCCGGATGTGAAATTGTCCGAAGTATCGCTTCTCAAGAATTGCGTCGAGTCTAAAGTATCTAAAGTTTGAGCGTCCGAGCCGGAACTCGAGACGCAAGTATTATTTATCGAGAAACAACCAGCGGTTAAGTTGAAGCCGTTGTTAGAAGTCGAAGTTGCTCCGGACGAAACTAAGAGATTACCGCCAGTGATTGTTACACCCCCGGTGGATGACAAACCTCCAACTTGCGCGGAGAGTCCACCGAGGAGGGTGGAAGTTGAAGTGTTAAGGACGGACAAGCTCGGGAGGGTCGTTGTTCCCAAAAAGCTCGGGATGTTCGTCGCGAGAAGCGCGCCACCCGTGATAGTCGTGCCGTTAGAAGAAGAAATTCCCCCGGTCGAAACTCCTCCAGCGAAAGTCGAAGTTGCGGTTGATGTCGCGTGGATCGCCGCGACGTATGGCGTTGTCGTTGCGGTAACATTTCCTGAATTATCTAACGCGAGCAAAGTCGAAGGGCTGACGTTCGCGAGATTCAAAATTGTTCCGGCGTCGAAGGTCAGAGTCCCGGACGTGAAGTTGTCCGAAGTATCCGAGCGAAGGAACGACAAGGAATCAATTCCATCCAAAGTTGCCGCGTTTGAAGAAACGCAAGTCCCGTTTACGTCGCTAAAGCATCCTCCAGAAAGTGAGATCCCATTGTTGAATGTTGAGGTTGCTCCGGATGTGAGTTGCAACGCGCCTCCGCTGATCACGATTCCGGATGAAGTTGCATTGAAGCCAGGCACAACCAATCCCGAATACAAAGTCGAAGTTCCCGATTGGAAGTTGCCCACAGATTGGACGGAAAGAATGGAGCCTGGACTCGTGGTCCCGATACCGACGTTGCCGTCTATTAGTAAATTCCCTGGAGTTCTTAATACGTTAGCGGCGTTTCTGTAGATATATGTATCTAATGTCCCAGATTCTGGATTTGTCGCATGAGATGAAAAACCAATCTGCATCCCAGATTGTACACGAAAATCAGTGCTGTCTATACGAAAAAAATTGTCTGCACCTCCATCAACACCTGCAAAGAAATTAGCCGAACCAGCACCAGTCCCAAAGTTAATCGCATTGCCCTCCCCTTCAATAGTAGTAAAACCTGCTCCTCCTCCCCCCGAACGTTGAAATTTTGCCATGTTAAAGGAAGTAGAAACGATATGCAATGGGGCTGTTGGACTCGTCGTCCCGATGCCCACATTTCCCGTGAAGAACGAACTTGCCGAAGATGTGTTCTGGAATGAACCGCCTGAAACAGTGAGGCCGTTAGAGGAAGCCAATCCTGCCGTTGATATGCCGCCGGTGAAAGTGGAGGTGGCGGTTGAGGTCGCGTGGATCGCCGCGACATACGGCGTTGTTGTCGCTGTCACATTTCCGGAACTATCTAAAGCGAGCAATGTTGAAGGACTAACGTTTGCAAGATTCAAAGCGGTACCGGAATTAAACGTCAGCGTCCCCGAAGTGAACTGGTCCGAAGTATCGCTCCTCAAGAATTGCGTCGAGTCGATGGTATCCAATGTCGTTGCGTCTCCCCCGCTCGAGGTGAGACAGGCTCCACTCGGCATCTGGAAACATCCGGCCGAAAGCGCAATCCCATTGTTGAAAGTCGAAGTCGCGCCGGATGTTAACTGCAACGCGCCGCCGCTGATGACAATTCCAGACGATGTCGCATTAAATCCAGGTGCGACAAGGCCCGAATACAAAGTCGAAGTTCCTGATTGGAAGTTTCCTACGGATTGGACGGACAAAATTGAACCAGGGGTTGTAGTGCCAATTCCAACATTCACCGCGAAATTGATTATGTCCCCCGACTGCCCGAAAGTTAAAGTATTTCCTCCCTGCCCGTGGATCGTTGAGGATTCTTCAAAAACCAAATTGGAAGCCTGCCCGACGTCTCCTATATATACATCTCCCGATCCGCCGCCGCCGATTATGACTGATTCGCTTCCGCTAGTGGTGTCGATTCGGAAAAGCGGCGCGGCTGTAGTGGAGGTTGCGATTGTCCAAGCGAATGGAGAATTATTTACGACCGTGGAAGTCGCGGCTTTCAAATAATTAAACGTCAGGAATGGCGCGGAGGAAGACCCGTACGTTATGAGGTTTGAATCGAAGTATGAGTCCCCGCTGACCGACAAAATATTTTTTGCCGTTGGCGTCGTCGTCCCTATGCCGAGAATATTATTTGCGTCGTCCCAAACCAATCCCGTGGTCCCGCCGAATGCGCCGCCGTTATTGTACTGGATCTGCGTATCCGATCCTCCCGGAGAAGTTGACCCGCCGGTTCCCGCGCATTGCCCGGAAGGCATTTCAAAACATCCCGATGTTAATTTGATCCCGTTTGCGAATGTCGAGGTTGCTGTAGATGTGTTGATTAACGAACCGCCGGAGATAGTTAATCCGTTAGATGATGACAATCCCGCAGCTGATATGCCTCCGGCGAAAGTCGAAGTGGCGGTTGTTGTCGCATGAATCGCCGCAACGTATGGCGTCGTTGAGGCCACAACATTCCCCGCGTTATCAAGCGAAAGTAAAGTTGAAGGGCTGACATTGGCAAGATTCAAAATCGTTCCGGCGTCGAAGGTCAGAGTCCCGGACGTGAAGTTGTCCGAAGTATCGGAACGCAGGAACGACAAGGAATCAATTCCGTCCAAAGTTTGCGCATCCCCCCCTCCGCCGGCCGAAATACAATTTCCGTTTGTGTCCGCAAAGCATCCAGCAGTTAATCTAATCCCATTGTTGAAAGTAGAAGTCGCGCCTGACGTTAACTGCAAAGCTCCACCAGAAATTACAATTCCGGATGAAGTCGCGTTGAAACCAGGAGCAACCAATCCGGAATACAAAGTCGAAGTTCCCGACTGGAAATTGCCTACGGATTGGACGGAGAGAATCGAGCCAGGGGTGGAAGTTCCGATGCCAACGAGGCCTTCATTAGTGATTGTTAGGATTTCTGTGCCTGGATTAGACTCGCCTGTGCCTCCGTTGACCCTAAATCGATGATCGTAAGCGGTATAGCGAATACTCGGCCGGATTCCTCCCCAAGTGTTTCCTGAAACTGAGATTGTGGATAGATCAACAATATCGGTGGCACCAAAACCGGTGGATGGTTGAACGTCGGACGTGCCAATGACTAATGATTTATGGGTGCCCGCATTAAAAGAATCTTCGCCAAAAATTGCTCCTCCAATTATCGGGACGCCATCAGATCTAAATCCAATGCTTCCTCCGAGACCGAAACCCGCAAACTGTTCTCCTGGACCGATACTTACAGCGTCATCGTCTTTCCACCGTGCCACCTCAAGTCCGCCATCTGTTCGAAAACCCATACGTCCATCAGCATGAATTCCGTAGGTTTCAATATAAGAAGTGTCCAATAGATTACTTCTAAATCTTGCTGAGCCTCCGCTCACATCCAACTTCGCCCCAGGTTCCGTCGTCCCGATACCGACGTTGCCGTTTTCCGCGATATAAAGAGAGTTAGCAGTTGCTCCACGATTGACTGTGAAAGCGGCATTATTCCCTGCCGTAAATCCTCCCGCAAACGTGCTCGTCGCCGCTGTCCCTGTGGCGTGGAACGAAAGCGCGTACGGAGTTGTAGAGGAGACAACATTTCCGGCATTGTCCAACGCGAGCAAAGTTGATGGGCTGATGTTTGAAAGATTTAGGAAAGTTCCGGCGTCGAAGGTTAACGTCCCGGACGTAAAGTTGTCCGAAGTATCCGAGCGCAGGAATTGGGTTGAGTCTATGCCATCCAATGTTGTCGCATCTCCCCCGCTCGAGGTTAGACAACTCCCATCCGGCATCTGGAAACAGCCCGCGCTCAAAGCAATCCCATTGTTAAATGTCGAAGTTGCTCCGGAAGTTAATTGCAACGCTCCTCCCGAGATCACGATTCCAGAAGAAGTGGCATTAAATCCAGGAGCGATTAATCCCGAATACATCGTCGATGTCCCCGATTGGAAGTTGCCGACGCCTTGCACTGACAGAATAGAACCGGGAGTTGTGGTTCCGATGCCGATTGTTCCAGCCAATAAGCTTCCGGAAATGTTACCAGCTGCTCCAGTACCAATACCGATTGTCCCGGCAGAATATCGACGAATAGCAGTATCAATATTTCCACCATTGGCTGCATCTGCACCAGAGCTCGCGGATACATTGTTAAAGTAATAGCCGTAGTCGGCAGGAATTTCCATTCCGCCCAAACCTCCTCCATTATTTTCACTTATGGCGATGATTCGGCCATTACAACACGCTCCACTAGTTAGGCCAGCCGAACCACTTAAGTAATAAACTGCCCCAGTTGAATAATTACTTCCGGTTGCTTTTATATCGCCAGAAACCGAGAGAGTGCTGCTCGGATTTGTTGTCCCAATCCCAACTCTTCCGCTGTGATTGAGTACCACAAATGAACTCGAAGCAGCAGTGAATCCGCCCGCGAATGTTGAAGTCGCTAATGTTCCCGTTGCGTGGAAACTCAATGCGTACGGCGAGGATGTCGCTGTGACATTGCCGGAATTATCTAGACCGAGCAGCGCGGATGATAACCCGACGTTTGCTAGATTCAAAACTGTCCCCGCGTCGAAGGTCAGTGTCCCGGATGTGAAGTTGTCCGAAGTATCGCTTCTCAAAAATTGTGTCGAGTCGATAGTATCCAAAGTTGTCGCATCCCCTCCACTCGATGTGAGACAGGCCCCACTCGGCAACTGAAAACATCCGGCGCTCAAAGCAATCCCATTATTGAAAGTCGAAGTCGCACCCGATGTTAATTGCAACGCTCCTCCCGAAATTACAATCCCCGACGAAGTCGCGTTGAAACCAGGAGCAACCAATCCCGAATACAAAGTCGAAGTTCCAGCTTGGAAATTGCCAACACTCTGTATTGAGAGAATAGAGCCTGGACTCGTCGTCCCGATGCCGACGTTGCCGCTGTTATTTATAGTGACTAAGTCCCCCCTAGAGTTAGTCCAAAGACGTGCTGTTCCGTCAGGGTTATACCAAGCATAGGCATCTCCTGCCGTTGGCGTTCCCGGCCAACTTGGCAACGTCCTTTTAACAAATGTAAGTGCGGCTGAAGAACCAGTCGTCTGAATAACACCTTGTCCTTCCACTGCCCCAGAGCGAAAAGGACCCGCTACAATTTCTGCCGTCCCAGCTCCGCTTGCCCCCGTAACATGCAACTTCACCGCCGGCAACGTCGTCCCGATGCCGACGTTGCCGGCGGTGTCGATGGTTAAGTCCGGCCCAACACCTTGGGCAAGATACAATTTGCCCGTATCTACGCGCAGACCCCCGTCATTTACCGCACTGTCGGTGAATCCATTCCCAGCTACTCCCACTATCCCGACAAGTCCCCTGAAAGTGCCTGACCTATCGAAGCGCAGGAAATTGTCATTCGTAGCTTCGAGTTCAAGTATCTCAGCCGGCTCCGTCGTCCCGATGCCGACGTTGCCCGTAAAGAACGAGCTAGCCGATGAGGTGTTTTGGAAGGAGCCGCCAGAGATAATGAGCCCATTTGAAGAAGAAAGTCCCGATGAAGAAATTCCTCCCGCAAAAGTCGAAGTTGCGGTTGATGTCGCGTGGATCGCCGCGACGTACGGTGTTGTTGTTGCCGTAACATTTCCGGAATTATCCAAGGCGAGCAAAGTTGACGGGCTGATGTTTGAAAGATTTAGGAAAGTTCCGGAGTTGAAAGTTAAAGTTCCCGATGTAAATTGGTCCGAAGTGTCCGAGCGCAGGAATTGTGTGGAGTCTATGCCATCGAGCGTTGCGGCGTCCGAACCAGAGCCGGAGATACAAGTCCCGTTCACGGCAACGCAGCCGGAAGTGATATTAAGCCCGCTGTAGAGGGTTGAAGTCCCGGTTTGGAAGTTCGCAACCCCCGCGATCGAGAAAAGCGAGCCGGGCGTTGAGGTCCCAATCCCAAAATATCCCGCCTGGGCAAGGAAAATCGAGGAAGTTGCGGTGAGCGTTGTCCCCGCGGCGTTGTAAAATGGGATCTGTCCGATCGAGCCTGATCCAACATCGCCCGAACCGCTCCCGCCGCTTGGACATCCCGTACAGCTTCCCGTGATGGTCAAATTCCCGACGGTTAGGTTGTCGGTATTGATCGCCTGCACGGTTGTAATCTCGCGGACGGTTACGGTCCCAAGGTTATCAATCCTTTGTGTAATCGATAGTGAACGTTGTAAAGCATTAATCTTGTCGTTCAAGATGCTATCAAGGTTAGATAACTTTTCATCAACTTCGGCTTCCGAGAGGCCTCCAGTGATTTTTTCGAAAATACGTTCAATAGTTTTGATTCCTTCCACTTTTACCACCTTTTGGGAGTCTTTTAACTTAGCAATCTCGCTTTTAAGGTTTTCTATGTCCCCCTTTAAAACGCCGAATGCCGGCTCTTGAGCCGGCACTGGTGCGGGTAAATTATTTGGCGCTCCGCCCGAATCTGGCGGCGGCGTGGGTGGTGTTCGGACAATTTCCGGAGGTGATTTTTCGGATGATCTAAATAGGCTAAAAATTTTGTCAGAATTTTGAAAAAAAGCGGTGTTCAAAAGGACGAGTAAAATAACTAGAATCGCAAGAGCTTTTTTAGGAAGTCGACCTTCGACCTCATCATGCGTCGGAATCTCGACCTTACTCGACCTTGTATCGCGCTCCAGGGTGTGACCTATCGTCTCGACCTGTAAATAATTTTTTTCTAAGAGTGATTTTGCTTCCTCGGCTGCGCGTACAGGAAGCGGTGCTAAAGTTTCGGTCGCGAGGACGACTTGTGGCTCGCTTGTCCCGGTTGATCGCGGTAATTTTAATACAGCATCGCGCTCGATGAACCACTGCTTGCCGATCCTTGTCGACAAAATTTTTCCTCGTCGAGCGAGTCTTCCGAGGTAATCGCTGTGATATCCGGTGAGTAAAGCCGCCGACTTCAGCGCCAAATACACTCTGCCATCAAGCAGAATCTCTTTGCTATTTTGTTTTATTTGATCGCTGTTCAAGGTATTTTTTAGACGCTTACTCGACCTCGTGAGGACGACTTCTCGACCTCATAGATTTATTATAGATTTTTAAGCCAACTAAATATATATTCAATTCAAAAATTCCTGTGGAAAACAAAAAATTCTTTTCGACTTTTTCTCGACCTCAATTTTTTTAATTTTTTTCTGTGAACTTTTGACAAAAAAATAGGCCACGTTACGCTTCAAATTTTTCTTAAAGTTATTCACTTTGCAAACCTCATAAAAATTGATTAACTATGTACATATCAGAGCTTAGCTACTATGAACAACACAGAAGGATCAGGGTTTATCAATATAAGGGCCGCGGCGAAGATGCTTGGAGTATCTCCTTTGACGCTCCGG
>Ga0155710_101_pt1 | contig 14952 bp, 18 predicted proteins | sample RifCSPlowO2_01_FD_107367 | JGI IMG/M metagenome (GOLD analysis project Ga0155710, IMG submission 107367) | Candidatus Adlerbacteria bacterium RIFCSPLOWO2_01_FULL_54_21b | reverse complement strand
CCTCAAAATCCATATAGAAACTGTTCTCAAAAACGAACTCGCCCTAAAACTTTTGGAGGGCGAGGTCGCCGACAAGAGCTCCAGTAAGTCAGACTTACTGGACCGGTAATAAGACGGTCGTTGAGGAAAAGGAGGAAACGAAATAGCAAAGGGTCCGGACTTTCATCCGGACCCTCGAACGTTTACTTCTTTTTCTTCTTCTTTTTGGCCGGGGCAAAGACTGATTTGATAATCACCCACAGGCCGAGCAGCATGATCGGCAGCATGGCGAGCATCATCAGCTCTGCCCCAAACTGCTCGAGCTTGAGGGCGACTGCGGCAAAGCCCAACAGGAGCAGCACCGCTGCCACCTTGATCAGAACCGCCGTCACGCTCCCCTTTACTACGACACCAAAGAAGCTCCCGGCGGCACTGTGGACCAGGTGAGCAATCTGCTCAACGGCCCAGACGAGGACGTTCCATGTAGTTCCAAGAATCCAGGTTAGCACCCGGAACCATGGAATGCGGCGAAGAGTTGCTAGCATTTTTTAACCTCTATGTTGAATGAAGAAGAATTTCGATGAACTTTGAATTCTCCTATATTCTACACCTAAATTGCTAGTTTTGTCAAGTATTGAATTATAATCTCATTATAATATACTAGGGGCTATGAAGCAAAAAGTTATACAAATAGGAAGTTCCGCGGGTATTACTATGTCTAAAGGAACTCTTGAGGAATTGGGGGTGGCCGTGGGTGACTTCGTCGATACTAATACGACGAATAAGGTCTTTGTGGTCAAATCAGAGCAAAAAAAGGATATATCGGAGACCGTAATCCGTGCGACCGCTTATATTGAAAAGTATCGGAAAGATTTCGAGGCGCTCGCTGATAAATAATGGAAACTCGATTTGTCACAATCGAGGAGGCACTTGCCTTGCATGCAACTGTCCTACAACTGACGAAGGGGACGTTAGGGGTACGCGACATGAACATCCTCCTAGGCTGCCTCGAGAGGCCTAAAACCATTTTAGGCGGGCAAGAGATGTTCCCTACCTTATTCCTTAAAGCCGCTGCGCTTACTGAAACCATTGCTCGCAACCATCCCTTTACCGACGGAAACAAGCGCGGAGCTCACTTGATCGGTCGAGAACTGCTTGTATTGAACGGGTATGAGCTTGAGCCAGAAATAGACGAAATAGAAAAGTTCATGCTCTGGATAGTTACTCAAAAGCCTCCTATTGAGGAAATAGCCGCGTGGCTGGAGAAGAACAGTAAGAAAATATAAAGAGCAAGGCCAGCGTCCGGTGAAGGATAGCTGGCCTTTGAGCATCCGAGGATGCTCTGCGAACAGACCTCAACGGATGCCCATCATCCACTGAGGTTGTGCCGCCTACAGAGCGTAAGCGGCGAAAGAACGGATATCCCGTTCGGTTTAGGTGTGAAGTAGGCGAAGCCACCTACCCTGTGCTACAACCGTACGCTTGAAAGTTCTGCTGGTCAAGTTATACTGTCCCCATGCAAAACATCAAAAATCAGCTCGTGCCTATGGTCGTGGAAAAGTCGCCGCAGGGCGAGCGGGCTTATGATATCTATTCGCGCCTGCTCAAGGAAAGGATTATTTTCTTGGCCGGGCCGATTGAGGACTACACCGCCAACCTGGTTATCGCCCAGCTGCTTTTTCTCGCGAGCGAAGACCCAAAAAAAGATGTCCAACTTTATATCAACTCCCCCGGTGGCTCGGTTACGGCCGGCCTCGCTATCCTCGACACGATGAACTACATCAAGCCCGATGTTGCGACCGTGTGTGTGGGCATCGCGGCCTCGGCGGCAGCGGTTATTCTGGCCGCCGGGCAAAAGGGAAAGCGTTTTGCCTTACCGAACGCCGAGGTGATGATCCACCAGCCGTGGGGTGGAGCACAGGGCCAGGCAACCGACATCGAGATTACAGCCAAGCACATTGTCGCCACCCGCGAGCGGCTCAATAAAATATTGTCAAAGGCCACAGGCCAGCCGCTCGAAAAGATAGAAAAGGACGTCGACCGCGACTACTTTATGATGGCGGACGACGCTAAAAAGTACGGGGTGATAGACGATATTTTATCTCATCAGTCGGTTACCACTAAAAAATAGGGGCGGTTTGCGGGAGGGGCGGTTTCGTAGTAATATAAAAGTGTTTGACCCTTTATGTATATGTATTCAATAACTTCCTACCATGTCATTAACACTCGTGTTCATACTGCTGGCGCTTGCAGCGCTTGTGGGTGCGGTCATCGGCTTTGTATTTCGCTGGCTGCTGGTCCTCTCTCGTAAGGGTTCGATAGAAGTAGAGATAAAGCAGATACTCTTCGACGCGCGCGAGGAGGCAAAGCATATTACCGAAGAGGCCGAAGAGCGGGCCAAAGAGGTCGCTACGGCGGCCGAAAGCGCTCTTGTCGAAAAGTCGGACAAGGTCTCCAAACAAGAGGAGCGCGTCTTTAAGCGCGAGGAGTCGCTCGACAAAAAGCAGGCCGATCTCGACCGTGAGGTAGAGCAGGTAAAGGGGCGCATCGAGGAGGTGCGCGCCATAAAGGAGCGCGCGGAGAAGGTACTCTCGGAGCGCGCGGGCCTCAGCATTGAGGCGGCAAAGGAGCAGATGTATGCGGAGCTCGAGCGCGAGATGAGCGACGACTTGATGGTGCGTGCGGCCAAGCTTGAGCGCGACGGGATGGAGCGCTTGGAGCGCCGAGCAAGAGAAATTTTGACCACCGCCATACACCGGCTCGGCAACTCGGTGGCCTCCGACACGATGGCGACCGCCATTACAATCCCCAACGACGACCTAAAGGGCAAAATAATCGGCAAAGAGGGCCGCAACATCAAGGCGTTTGAGCGTGCAACGGGGGTGGAGGTCATCATAGACGACACGCCGGGCTCAATCGTACTCTCCTCTTACGACCCTCTGCGCCGCGCGGTGGCGCGCGTCGCGCTCGAAAATCTTATAATCGACGGTCGCATCCAGCCGGCAAAAATCGAGGAGATAGTGGAGAAAGCAAAGCAGGAGGTAAACAAAATAATCAAAGAAAAGGCAGAGGCCGCCGCTTTTGAGACCGGGGTGCTCAACCTCGACCCTCGGCTTTTGATGATACTTGGGCGGCTGCACTTCCGTACCAGCTATGGGCAGTCGGTGCTCCAGCACAGCGTTGAGATGGCCCATATCGCTGGCATGATAGCCGAAGAGCTGGGCGCCAACCCGGCCGTTGCGCGCGCCGGGGCGCTCCTGCATGACATTGGCAAGGCACTCGACCACGAGGTGCAGGGAACACATGTGGAGATAGGCCGCCGCATACTGGCCAAGTTTGGAGTACAAGAGGAGGTAATTAAGGCGATGCAGGCCCATCACGAGGAGTACCCCTACGAAACGCTGGAGTCCTACATTGTGCAGGTGGCAGATGCCATATCGGGCGGACGACCGGGGGCTAGGCGCGACTCGGTTGAGCAGTATATAAAGCGCTTGCAGGACATCGAGCAGATAGCAAACTCTTTTGAAGGAGTGGAGAAGTCGTACGCCATTTCAGCAGGCCGCGAGGTGCGCGTGTTTGTGCGGCCGGAGGGCATGAGCGACTTCCAAGCGCGCGATCTGGCGCGCCAAATAGCCCTGCGGATAGAAAATGAGCTCAAATACCCAGGCGAGATAAAAGTGATGGTTATCCGCGAAACCCGCGCGATAGAGTTTGCACGGTAAAAACCCTCTATTGCAACGATTTTTGAGGGCGGTATACTACCCGCACAGGGTCTAAGGTATTAGTTAAGCATTATTTACACTATGAACAAGCAAGATGTCGCGGAAAAGGTGCATGCGATCTTGGGCACCACCAAGGCGGACGCCGAGCGCGCTGTCGAAGCGATGATCGAGTGTATCGTCGGCGAGCTCAAGCGCGGCGGCGAGGTCTCGGTCGCGGGACTCGGTATCTTTAAGACAAAGATAAGGGCAGCCCGCGCTGCTCGCAACCCCCGCACGGGCGCTACCGTGCAGGTCCCCTCGATGCGCGTGCCGAAGTTCCAGGCGGCCAAGGCGCTCAAGGAGGCGGTTAAGTAGGAAGATCCTCTCAAGACGAAAAAGTCCCGCCTTTTGAGCGGGGCTTTTTCGTATCCTGCGCTTATCGCAGGTCGGCAAGAGGTATGCGCACCTCAAAGGCGCCGACAGCGTAGGCCGCCACCTGGTAGGGCGGTATAAAGATAGCCAGTGTGTCGCCATCGACGACAAAGTTCTCGAAGTTTTGCACCTTCGGAGAGAGCCCTTCGGCAAAGACGGCTCCACTGAGATCGTCGGTACCTGTGCGCGCTTTAAGCTGCGCCGTTACGTTGTTTGAGACAAGCAAGGAGAGCTCCTCAAGCCAGTTGGGGTTGGAGCCGAGCACCTGCGAAAGCTGCACTTCGTTTCCCTCTTTGTCAAAAACAAAGGTCAGATAGTAGCCGTTGGGGTGCGCGCCAAGCGTGTCCTCGTAGATGGCGTAGCGGTAGGAGGCATAAGAGGGAGAGGCGTATGCTTTGTACTCCAACGCAAGTGCATACTTGCGGTCCCCGCCGAGACCCTGGATTTTTATATCCTCCGCGGTGAGCGCGTCGAAGTTGCTGTTTTGTTTAAACTCGGCAATGCGGTCGGCGAGCCGCTGCTCGATAGTATGACGCGCTTTGATGTCGGCGCTCCCTTCCAGCGCAGTGCGGCTGGGGTAGTAGGCATCTATCGTGTAGTAGGGCGCATTTTCGACATAGTAGTAGTCCCCTTCAGGAGTCGAGGTTCCCATAAGCACGGGGGTGTCCGAAAGCGGAGGCGTCGCGGGCGGCTGCACTCTCAAAAACCAAAACGCGAGCACGAGGGCCGCAAGCACCGAAAGCGCGGCAAGAAGTTGTTTGATAGACATACTGCTATTGTACAAGAAAGTAATTTTAAGACAAAATAGAGGCGACCCTACTTCGCTAAAGCTACGCGGGGCAAACGCGGGATTAGTTTAATGGTAGAACATCAGTTTTCCAAACTGATAGCGGGAGTTCGATTCTCCCATCCCGCACTACTTCGCTCCCTCGACGGGAGCTACGAAGTGCACGGCACTATAATGGATGACGCAACGGTCTAGGGAGTCCAGACCCCCTGAGTAGGTAACAAAATAGCCCAAATATGCTATATTATTCTCATGACTACGGCGGTTAAAAAGGAGCTAAAAAAGTTGGCCCGCGAGACCTTTCGTGAGGTGCTACAAGAAGAGCTGATGAAACAGCGTGGCTTGAGCGTGCTTGCCGTTTCTGACAAAGAGCAGAAGGAAATAAACAAACTCTATAAAAAGCCCTCCGGCCGGGCCGTTCGCACCACCCGCGTTCGCATTTAAACTAAATTCGTGGACTGGACGATCTCTCTTTCGCGCCAAGCCGACAAATTTCTTCAGCAAAGGCACCTGCCCGATGAATTCGCCATCGAGCCGGTAAAGAGGTCTATCCGTAAATTCTCAGGCGAGACGGTCGCAGTCAACCTCAAGCGGCTTACCGGTAAATGGACAGGATACTATCGTGCCCGAGTCGGCAAAATCCGCGTGATTTTTTCGATAGATTTTGAGAACCGCAGCGTACTTATCGAAGTAGTAGACAATCGCGGCAGTGCGTACCAGTAGATAAAAACAATAAAGCCACCTTGTGAGGGTACGCGTCCTTCAGCAAGTCGATGTAGAACTCGACTGCCACCCTTTGGACCACCTGCACTTGGGTGGTCTTTTTTTATGCTAAAGTTATTTTTCTGTCCCTCAGTGTCAACCTGCTCTTGAGACACACTAGCAGCCCCCGTATGCAACTCATTGATTCTATAATTTCATTGCTCAGCAAGGCGCTCGCGGCGCTGGTGGTCTTTGTCGCCATGCTCTTGCCCGCGCCGGCCGGATACACAGTCGCCACCCCACAGCCCGCGCCGACCGCAGCGACAAGCACCGGCAACACCAGCAGGGAGCAGTTCCCCGCCGCACAAACCGCCGCGCCACAAAAAGCGGCACCCACACCCAAAGCGGACGCGGTGGAAAAACCGGTGGCACCTCCCGCGCCCCAAACGCCTGCAGTACAAATACCGCTCAAGTCGCAGGAGCAGATCAACGTAGAGACGCGCAGCGCGCTCGTCAACATTCTTTGTCTCGCCAAAACAGGACTCCACGGCATCAGCGGCAGCGGCATCATAGTAGACAGCCGCGGGGTCATACTCACTAACGCGCATATCGGCCAATACCTTTTGCTCCGCGACTATCTCACGGCAGGCAACGTCGACTGCACTATACGCATCGGCTCCCCTGCCGAGCGCCGCTATCGCGCCACGCTGCTGTACTTGCCACCGGCGTGGATCGCCGACAACGCCTCCCAGCTCGTGGCCTCGCAGGCGAGCGGGAGTGGCCAGAACGACTACGCATTTCTCCTTATCGACAGCACCACCAACCCGCAGGCAGCACTGCCAACATCGTTTGCCCGCGTCGAAATGAGCCGCACCTACCCCGACATAGGCGAGGAAATGTTGCTCGCCTCCTACCCTGCTGGGTTTCTCGCAAGCGAACTTATAGAAAAAAGTTTATACGCGAGCTCGGCTGTCACCTATGTGACGCGACTGTTCGCCTTTGGCGACAATGTAACCCAAGTAGACCTCTTCTCTATCGGAGGGACAGTGCTCTCGCAAGCCGGTTCATCTGGCGGCGCGGTGGTACGGCTCGGGAGCGGAAAGCTCGCAGGGCTTATAGCAACAGCAACGGTCGCCGCCTCGACCGGAGAGCGCGACCTGCGCGCGGTGACGCTCTCACACATTGATGAAAGCTTGGCATTGCAGGGCATGGGCGGCATCATAGCACTCCTCTCCGGCGACCTCGCGGCAAAAGCAGCCGCGTTCGAAGCAACGCTGGCGCCCGCCGAGCGCGCCGCGCTCATAAAAATATTGGGGGGTAATTAAGTCCGCCACCGGGCAAAGATTCCGCATGGGAGTAGGCGGTTTACCCCGAGCGCAGTCGAGGAGCCGGACTTTTCTTCAATACCCAAATCACCATACTCAATAGTGCCGCCGTACTTTTTTTCAAATCGTTCCAGATTGTAGGCAAATGCGAGCGGTGAGTAGCCGGCGGCATAGCCGTTTATCAAAACAAAGAGGGGTTTTTCAGACAAAAGTTCTTCGCACAGAGCAAGGAGCTCTAAAAAGTTCTCTTCAAACTTCCACAACTCCCCCGCCGGCCCGTGACCGAATGCCGGCGGGTCCATAATAATTGCGTCGTACTTTGTCCCGCGTTTTATCTCACGTTTCACAAAAGTGAGAGCATCTTCAACTATCCAGCGGATAGGTTTTTTATCGAGCCCCGAGAGCTGTGCGTTTTCCCGCGCCCACGCAACCGCCGTTTTGCTCGCGTCCACATGCATCACACTGGCGCCGGCTGCTGCTGCAGCAAGAGTCGCGCCGCCGGTATAACCAAAAAGATTTAGAACATTCGTCGGTTTTTGAGTAGAAATCCATTCCCAATTGGAAAGCTGTTCAGGAAAGAGGCCAACGTGTTTAAAACTCGTGGGTTTGATTAAAAACTGCAAACCGCCAAATTTTATTGGCCAGCCGTCTAGTAGGTCAGACCTGCTAGATTGCCACTCTCCCCCATTCCCCTTCCGTATGTAGCGGCCGTGGGCTTTCCCCCACTCCCCCGCCCCCAACTTTTTCTCCCATAGGGCTTGCGGATCTGGGCGGATTAGTACCACCTCACCGAAACGCTCGAGCTTCTCCTCCCGTCCGGAGTCGAGTAGCTCATATCCTGCCGACGGTTTTGTGGTGAGATTTATCCGTTCCATATAATTTTAAGTGGTCGGGGCGCCGAGAATCGAACTCGGTCTGTCTGCTCCCAAAGCAGATGTACTACCGGTATACTACGCCCCGAATGTCTTTTACTGTCCTTTAAAAACCTCCTTACAGTATCACGTTTTCGAGTATCTCGACACGGGCTTTTCGTGTCTCAAAGTCCAGATACACACACGCTACATCAACCCTCCACGGGCAGTCCTCCGGAACCTTTCTATCCAGGAGATAGGTCTGGATAGCCCGATGCAGACGATGGAGCTTGGCCGGATGGACGTTTTCCTCAGGTCTGTAGCCCGCACCCTTCGACAGAACCTCAGGGTGAATCGGCCAAGAGGCCGATTCACGTGAAACGCTCTTTACCTCAACAAAACTAAGCAAATTCCCTTTTTCGGCCACAATATCTATCTCTCCCCATTTGCGCAAATAATTGCGCTCAAGTATCCGAAATCCCTTTGTTTCTAGGTATTTGCAGGCAACCTCCTCTCCAATATCACCTATTTTTCGTTTTGGGCTAGGCATGGTTCACGTGTAACATCTAAAAGTGTTTCTTAAGAAACGTTTTTAACCTTTCAAGTACAAAAAGTCGTGAAGGACAGCATTTTGTGCCAATCTGAGTGTCTTTTAGTGCACATATCCCCATAGTTATCCACAAGAAATATGATTTTCTCCTTAATTTTTGGGCTTTTTTCTATCCACACCCTGGATGTCTCTGAGCATCTGTGCCGCTATTTTTGTCTACTAGTGCGCCCGGAGGGAGTCGAACCCCCAACCCCTTGGTTCGAAGCCAAGTACTCTATCCATTGAGCTACGGGCGCCTGCGCCCATAAATAGGCGTAAGTTCATCCTATCAGAAAATCGTGTTATATTCATTCGCGAAGCCCCTTAATAATCACTCTGCGGATATGGTTTAGTGGTAGAACACGTCCTTGCCAAGGACGAGATCGGGGTTCGATTCCCCGTATCCGCACTACTTCGTTTACTTAATCACACTATGGAAATACGCCCCAGCAAAATACCTGCAGAGGTAGCGCAGGTCACCAACACCCTCGAAAAAGCCGGTTTTGAGGCCTGGATAGTAGGGGGGTGCGTCCGCGACCTGTTCTTAGGCCGCACGCCAAAGGACTGGGACGTGACCACCAATGCCGCTCCCGAGAAGATACAGGGCATATTTGAGCATACCTACTACACCAATGAGTTCGGCACAGTAGGTGTAGTAAACGACGCTACCGAAGACGAGCGGCTAAAGGTGATAGAGGTCACACCTTACCGCCTGGAGGGGGAGTATAGCGATGCCAGACGGCCCGACAGCGTGCAATTTAGCCCTCATATCGAAGATGATTTGAAGCGGCGCGACTTTACCATAAACGCGATGGCCTATAGCGCCTCTAAAGGACAACTACTCGACCTCTACGGCGGCATAAAGGACCTCGAGGCGCGTCTTATACGGGCCGTGGGGGACCCTGTGGCACGTTTTGGGGAAGATGCGCTCCGGATTATGCGCGCAGTGCGGATTTCTGCCGAATTGGACTTTGAGTTGGAACCGCGGACAAGGAGAGCGATGCGCGACTCGGCCGCCCAGCTGGAAAAGATATCCAAAGAGCGTATCCGGGACGAGTTTGTCAGGATAATCAACTCACCTCATATCAAAAGAACTCTTGTTTTAAGCCACGAGTTGGGTATTTTGCGCTACATAGCTCCCGAGCTCGAACTGGGCGTGGGGGTAGAGCAAAATCAGGCGCATAGTTTTGATGTTTTTGAGCACAACCTCCGCACAGCCCAGCACGCGGCCGACAAGGACTGGGATTTTATAGTCCGGCTCTCCGGCCTCTTCCACGACGTGGGTAAACCGGCCTCCCGCCGCTGGTCGGAGGAGAAGCGGGACTGGACCTTCCACGGCCACGACGTGGTGGGAGCCCGGATGACCAAAAAGATACTTGAAAACCTCAAATTTTCACGTGAAACAATAGATAAGGCCTCTTCTTTGGTACGCTGGCATATGTTCTTTAGCGACCCGGCGGTCGTTACACTCTCGGCGGTGCGCCGCATAATCACCAACGTGGGTGCGGAACATATTTGGGATCTTATAAACCTGCGCATATGCGACCGGATAGGCACGGGGCGACCAAAGGAGCAGCCCTTCCGACTCCGCAAGTACCAGGCGATGATAGAGCAGGCCCTGCGGGACCCTATTTCAGTAGGAATGCTCAAAATAGACGGGCGGAGGATTATAGAGATGGGGGAGGGGCCGGGGCCCCGGATAGGGTGGACATTGCACGTCTTACTAGAGGAGGTTCTGGAAGATCCGGCCAAGAATACTGCAGACTACCTGGAGGGTAGGGCGGGGGAGCTGCTGCACATGGAGGATCAAGCACTCCGAACTATAGGAGAGGAGGCCAAAGGGACAAAGGCGGCGGCCGAAGAAAAGGAAATAAAGGACATCCACAATAAATACTTTGTGGATTAAAGGACAATATACGAACAAAGTTGTCCACACCCATGTCCTTTACACTGTCCTTTATGCGCGTATAGTTACTGAAGAAAAACGTTTCCGGTCTAGCGCGTTTACCCTGTCGCGCCGGGCACGAAAACAAAATGTTCTTCGGTCAATCGCGCGCGCATCGTGCAATCTTCTAAATACACTTCTTGTTAGCATGGCGGCTAGGTCCCAAACTTAGACAACTATTGTAAACAAGGCCACACCGCTTCTGCGGGAAATCGATTTAGATAATTGCACAAAACCCCCGCACCTCCATGGCGGGGGTTATTCGTACCCAAAATAAAAGGTGTCACCTTTTATTTTTTAGCGAGAGCCCACACTGCATTAAAAAATTGGCGGTAGCCGTCGGCCACTTCTTTGCCACTGAGCGTAAAGTCGAGCAAGGTGTCGCCGTACACGGCAAACGTTACGTTGTTCGGGCGTACTTCTATACTTATTTTGCCGAGCGAGAGGCCGGGCAGAATGCGATAGGTAAAATTACGCTCGTTCTGCTCGCGCTTTTGCAAGCGCTCGCGCTGTGCCTCGGTGCCCAAGTATCTAAACCCGAGATTTTTCTCCAGCCATACTCTTTTATATTCGGCCCACATACCTGTCTCGGTAAAAGTTTTTTCGTACCGCTCGGTCTCGCTCCCCACAACGTCGATGATCGTATTGTCCGGCACTTGTGTGAGCAGCTCTATCTGGTGCGCCATAAACGCCGCGTCGCCTTGGTATACCTCGAAGTCCTGCTCGTGCACTCCGGCAAAGCGGCTTTGCAGCTCTTTGGCGACCGACTGCGCCGCGAGGCGCTTCTCCTCTATTAATGACATCAGCCGGGTAGGGGCGTTGGCGCTAAACTTCTTGCGTCCGCCCTGGATAACGTGTTTGGCGAGCCCCAAGTCCTCCAGTTTGGCCAAAGCGGCGTAGACAAACTGCCCGTGGAGGCTCGTAGCCCGTATAAGGTTGCTGGTGCCGGTGTCGCGGCGGGGTAAAAGTGCCAAATAAACGGCGGCCTCCTTCTCGCTCAAACCGAGCTCTTGGAGCTTGTTTAGCAAGTCCTTGTTCCCCGCTTCATCAATAATTTTTGACATATATGTATTTAAAGTTTGTTTTACATAGCTATTCTATCACTATTTCATCATCAATACAACTTGACAAATCCCCATATTACGCTATACTTATTCCAGAAAGTAAAGTTCATCCACAACCTGGGAGGCTATTATGGCTATCAGCAAGCTCGACCTTCTCCATGCAATCCGCTACGCCTCTGAGGACACATTTGGAGGGGAAATGACTCCAACTCAGGCTCTGGCGAGGTCTCGTCGCTTCAATCCGGAAATCCCGGATACCGAAGCCGCAGTCAAAGCGGTGGAGGCGGGTGCCAAATTCTATTGGGACTCGGAAGAATGGCGCGCAGCGTTCGAGCCGGTCTGGCAGCAATGTCAGGCGGCGGGGCAAGCGGCAACAGGAGCGGGCTGATATCCCGCTTGGCAACAGAAGTTCCTCAGGTCGGAAGACTGCTGGGACAAAACTATCAACAAACTGGGCCAACGCAAATGTTGGCCCCTCACTTGAGAATTTGAAATCAGTTCGAATTCTCATCGAGATTCAGTTCTTCACAACTTAAACCGGCCGCTCATTCCGAGCCGCCAATCCCTAGGAGGGGACCATGCGTAAGTCAGACTCGAAGTCTAAGTTTTTGAATGGTCTCGGCGACCTCGTCGAGATTTACAAGAAATGGCTCATCACGAAGCCAGACAGTGCAAAAAAACTTTTCCTCGACAACAACGGGGTAATGACCCCTCAAGGCTTCGCCATTGAAGCCATCGTTGGCACGTCGTGCCATACCAAAAATCTCGCGCACACACTCGCAATGATCGAGTGGGCATGGGAGGACGCGCAAAAAAATGCTGAGCCATAAAGCCACAAACCGCAGAGAGCAATCTCTGCGGTTTTTATTTTTCTATTTCAGCTCAATCACCACCGGGCAGTGGTCAAAACCACTTACTTCAAAATATCGAGAAGCGGTTTAAATCGGTACAACTTTGCACGATTAAGGCGGTAGGGCATCTCCTCAATTTTTCCATCTTTAACAAGCATTTGTATAAGGCGTTTGATTGTAATATCCGTTGCCTTCGTCTGCTCTAAAACCATAGGGGTTGTAAAAACGGGCGATTCAAAAAGAAAATCCAAGAAAGGGATAAGGTAAGGGGACTTACTGACTCCAAAGCTGGCGCGCATAGAGTCATACAGGGTATAAATGCGCTCAACTAAGGTTTGCGTCTCTTGTAATTGCGCCGCAACAGATTTAAAAAAGAATTTAAGCCAAGGCTCGATTCGTCCGGACTCATCAACATCGTGTAAAGCTTCGATGTATTCATCCCGATTTGCCTCCATATAACCGCTCACGTAGAGAATGGGCTTTGAGAGTCTATTACTTTGATGCAAAACCAGTGGAATTAAAAGTCTACCTATACGGCCGTTACCGTCTTCAAAGGGGTGTACAGCCTCAAATTGGTAGTGGGCGATACCAGCCTTTATAAGGCTATTTTCCTTCCCTTGCTTTAAATAACAAAGAAGGTCTTCGACATAGTCATTAACAAAATGCGCCTCGGGCGGGACATATATAGCCTTTTCGATAGGATCCCCGTGTTTTTTTGCAATCCATACAGGTCCTTTTCGAAACTCTCCTAACGTTCCCTTGTGGCGAGTATCTTTAAGAAGAATTTCATGTAGTGTTTTTGCGAGATGTTTTGAAAGCTCGCGATTTTTCTTTAACTCCCTAATAGCAAAGAGCATCGCAGTCCTGTAGTTAGAAACTTCCGCAATGTCTGCATGTTTTGTGGTTGCGCCTGCCTCGTGCAAGAAAACATCGGAAACTGTACTTTGCGTTCCCTCTATTTTTGAACTCACCGTAGCTTCCTTTGCAGTCAAGGGAGAAATAAGAAGCTCAGAATTGTGCAGTTTTTTTTGTGAACCCTCAAGCAGCCCCAGCGCATATTCAGCTTCGGCTTGCTCAGAAGCAAACTGATTATAGTCGAGCTTGAGACCATCTTCACAGAGTTTTTTTGGATTATGGTGTCTGACGGCCATATTTAAAGCCTAAACGAAGTACATCAAAATGTCAATATTCTGATATGTTTCGTTTTCAGAGGCATAACAAGTGATAGGTTTCCTCAATTCTTAAGTTCAATCACCACCGGACAGTGGTCGGAGCCCATTACGTTAGACAAGATGCTGGCGGACTTTAGGCGGGGGAGGAGCTTTTTTGACACAAACCAGTAGTCTATGCGCCAACCGACGTTACGCTCGCGCGCCGCCCGCCAGTGCGTCCACCAAGTATAAAAACCATTTCCTTTTTTATTAAATACCCTAAAACTGTCCACAAAACCTGCTTCTATTATTTTATCGATTCCCTCGCGCTCCTCTTTTGTATATCCGTGCTCGCCCTCGTTCTCTTTTGGGTGGGCGAGGTCGTCGGGAGTATGCGCCACATTGAGGTCGCCGCAAAACACCACCGGCTTTCCTTGTGGTGAGCTTGTCGAACCATTCTTTTCGAGCCGCTTGAGGTATTCCAAAAAAGCCGGGTCCCATTGCTTCTGGCGCAGCTTCAGCCGCGAGAGATCGGGCTTGGAGTTGGGCGTGTAGCAGGTAACGACAAAAAGGTCATCCAGTTCCACCGCGACGACGCGGCCTTCGGCATTGGGGTCGCCATAGCTGTCCTCGTGCAACTTATACTTTTTGCACAGGTCCTCAGGCAGGCCCATCAGAACTTTTTTAACAATCTGTTTATTTTTATTCGTTTTCACGAATATCGCCGTGCCGGAGTAGCCCTTTTTTGTGGCGCTGTTCCAGTACTCTTCATACTCCGACAAATCGATTTCGGCCTGCCCGCGCTCGGCTTTTGTCTCCTGCAGACACAGCACGTCGGGCTTCTCTTTTTTGACAAGGGAGTGAAAATCGCCCTTCTTAACCACCGCGCGTATGCCGTTTACGTTCCACGAAATGAGTTTCATATCACTTTCTTCTTTTACCATGAAAAGCGCGGTGCACCTCGCGGAGATGTTTGTCGGTAACGTGCGTGTAGATCTGCGTGGTGGCGATGTTTTGGTGGCCGAGCAGCGCCTGCACCGAGCGCAAATCGGCGCCGCTTTCGAGCAGGTCGGTGGCAAAGGAGTGCCTGATGATGTGTGGGGTGACCTTGCGCGTGATGCCCGCCCTGACTGCGTGCTGTTTGACAATGCGCTCGACGCTGCGCGCCGTGAGCCGGGTGTCGCGGGCACCCTTGGACGCCCGGCCCATTTGTACGAACAGTGCGTCGCCCAAGTCGCTACGCGCGGCCTCCCACGCGCGCAGGGCCTGCTTGGCAGCGGGGGAGAGGAAGACGACGCGCACCTTCTCCCCCTTGCCTCGCACGCTGAACTCGTCGCGGGTAAGGTCGAGGTCGCGGTTGAGGCCCACCAGTTCCGAAACCCGCAAGCCGGTGGAGAAAAAGAGCTCCAACATCGCCTTGTCGCGCAAAGAGGCGGGCGAGCTGTCTCCCTTAGTACCAGAGATGAGCCGGTTGAGCTCGTCGTGAGTGATGAGGTCGAGGTCGCGGCCTCCGACCTTGGCGAGCTCTATCCTTTCGGGGTTCAAGCTTTCGATGTCTCTTTTTCGCAGAAACTT
>Ga0155710_106_pt2 | contig 21991 bp, 24 predicted proteins | sample RifCSPlowO2_01_FD_107367 | JGI IMG/M metagenome (GOLD analysis project Ga0155710, IMG submission 107367) | Candidatus Adlerbacteria bacterium RIFCSPLOWO2_01_FULL_54_21b | reverse complement strand
CCCCAAACCCCCCTTCCGCCCGCCTCGCCTTGAACCGGAGCGGAAAGGACGATTTCAAGTTTTTCTTTGGCGGCAAATTCTCGTTAAACAATCTTACTCCAAATATGTACCCCAAACAAATATAAAGATGTGAAATCTGCTAAAATGCCAACCACTGTAGTAACAACAAGAATCCATACTGCAATTTTGATTTTTCCCGTGACCCTGTTTACGATTGTCCCTTTTTCTGTAGTTCGCATTGTATTATCTTTTTGAAAAAGTTTTCCGCCCTCAACTTCATTCAAAATTTTTCCACCGTTGCTCGCTTCCATTTTGTTATTAATCTGCGTTAATTCTTCTGTGGCGCGGTGCTCAAGATTACCGCCAGCAACATTTTGCTCTACACCTTTCATAAAAGATTTAGTTGCATTAATTTTGATAGAATCTCCTTTTTTGAGATTCATTTTTATGCCGTCATCTCCTATCGATAGAAGTGGTTTTGTCTCGTCGCTCATATTATTTATTTCTAAATAGATTCAATAAATGTTACTACCAGACCTCGAAAAGCAGAAATTAAAGCGGATTTTTTATCTTCTCCTAATTCTCCAGTGTAACTGGAAACTTTCTGTACAACGCGGTCAATCATTTTATTGCTACTTTTAGTAAATTCGTCCACTTCGTTCCATAAAGCATTGCACTCTTCGACACGATTCACCGCGTTGATAAATAGCTCTTTTAATTTTTCTGCTCTTTCGAGGCTCACATTTTTGAAGTGAGAAATCAAAAACAAAGTGATCATTTCATAAAGAACATAAAATGCGTCTTTATCAAATTTTTTCACCTCGCCCTTAATAATGCCTGTGTCGGGGTGGAACAGCATATCAATACCCGTGTTAGAAATTACAAGCATTTTGAGCAAGTATTCTTTTTCTTCGGATTCATCAAGCGAATTCAATTTCGCAAAAATATCGTTCAACACAGGAACTGCGTTCTTGTTGAAGTGGAGAATATCACCTTTTAATGCCGCGAATAGTCCCATATTATTTTGCTTGCTTTCGGCCATATCTAATAAACCAATAAGCAAACATGATTACAAAAATTATCCCACCAAAGAAAAGTGTATCAAGAAATAATGAGTCGAAAGCGCTATCTCTTTCTGATTGGCTGAAAATTTTGGCAAACGCCAAAAGAAGAAACCACCAGTTGCGACCTAAATAACTTTTGAATGGATAGTGTTCTCTCATAGTTACTTATTAAACTCCCAATTATCCTCATATTGTTCTGCCGTAGGCGTGCTGACAATATATTTTTCGCCTTTCAATCCCATTCGCAAAATTCTCATTTCTGCGTCCTTAACTTTTTTACCTTCCTTTTTCTTTTCATCGAGCCAATGCTGATGTTCCTCTTTGACATATTTTGCCACAATCTTGCTCGGCACAATATAGAACTTGAAAATGTTTGTTTGCTTCCCGATGTTCACAAAACAATAGAAAAGGTCGGGGTCTACTATTTCTTCATGTTTCTTGTGCATAATCCAACCGCTCACAGCTTTGCCGTGTACCCTTGAAACTTGTGGTTTATTTCGGCTATTTTGATAGTTGGTCTTAACTTCAAGTTTATACATTTTCAAGTTCTTTGGATCGGATACCAAAATATCAACGCTTTTCGTTCGTCCAAGCGTCATATTTGCGTCATACCCCCGGAGAGCAAGTTGCGACAAAACCGCAAATTCTCCGGCAAGCGAAACTGAATTGTTGTTTGTTCCTTTCATAATTATTGGAGTAAATCTTCAATAGAAACGCCGAGGGCTTTCGCGATTTTTTCCACCATAAGCACAGACGGCGTTTTTATAACTCCGCTTTCAATCTTGGTAAGTGTCGTGTATTTCACGCCTGACTTTTGGGCAAAATCCTCTTGCGAAAGCCCTAATTTCGTACGGCGTTTCTTGATATTTTCGCCTATGTTGTTTTCGGTTGCCATACTTGCAGTATCTTGATAGTATAAAAATGATTTGTTACACTATCAGTATCATACTATCAAATTATATGATTTATTTCAATTCCGAAAAGAAAAGCCCGCTTTTGGCCTTATTGAATTCAAAACGGCTTGAAATTTCCCCGAAAAACGGCTGGCGAGCTCGCGTAGCGGGCGAGCCAACGACTTCATTTCCTAACTGGCGGAGGAGGTGAGATTCGAACTCACGGTGAGGTTTCCCCCACGCCACATTTCGAGTGTGGTGCCTTCGACCACTCAGCCACTCCTCCTTGGCGCTTAAAATAGCACTTTTTTGACATTTTTGCTATTGTAATTCCATAGGGCGGTTAGCTCAGTTGGTAGAGCGTGTCTTTGACGTAGACAAGGTCACAGGTTCGATCCCTGTACCGCCCACTCGCTCGACTCAATGACTTGCTCAGTATAAATACTGAGTGAAATAAAAGAGGAGAGGTACCCCGAGCGTGTCGAGTGGCTCATACTATAGGTGATGGTACAATGGTGTTTATTATAAATTTTAGTATCTATATGAAAAACGCTTATTTTTTCTCCGCAATAGTTTTTTCGGCAGCGTTCGTTATTGGGACTATTATTTCCTATACATGGCCTATATCGCCCGACGTGTGGCAGAGTATCTCCAACCCAACCGCTGATATGCTTGGATACGTAGTATGGATCTTGAGTGTTATTGGTTTTGTAGCGTTTATTATCGGCTGGTGGAATGAGCGGGTTAAATGAGGATTTTAGCATTCGAGACCTCGTGCGATGAGACGGGTATTGCACTTGTGGAGGGCACCAAAACGCCGGGCGGATTTTTGTTTGAGACACACAAGGCGGCATTACTTTCCCAGGCACACTTGCACGCCCCCTACGGCGGCGTCTACCCCACACTCGCCAAGCGCGAGCATGAAAAAAATCTCCCCATTCTTTTTAAAGACTTCGAGCACGAGACCTATAATGCTATTGCCGTAACGCAAGGGCCCGGGCTTGAACCTGCGCTCTGGCAAGGTATCGAGTTTGCCAAAAAAGTCGCTACAGAGCGGGGGCTGCCGCTCTTTGGCATCAACCATATGGAGGCACATCTGATCTCCTCCTTGGTGCAAGAAGGTCGGTTGGAGCATACTACTCTACCGATACTTGCACTGCTTATCTCCGGCGGGCACACGGAGTTTGTGTTGATGAAAGAGTGGTTTCAGTACGAGGTAGTCGGAAAGACGCTCGATGACGCCGTGGGCGAGTGCTTCGACAAGGTAGCGCGGATGCTGGGGCTCCCCTACCCCGGCGGGCCGGAGATTTCGAAACTGGCAACGCAGGCACGAGAAACCGGTCTTAAGGACCATCCTTGGCAGCTCCCTCGGCCGATGCTCAACTCGGGAACCTGTGACTTTTCTTTTTCGGGCCTCAAAACTGCCGCGCTTTACGCTCTGCGCGATGCAGGCGGGATACAAACACTTTCTGCCGATAAAATCGCGGCCTTTGCCGCCGAACTGGAAGACGCGATTGCCGAGGTGCTGGTGTCTAAAACCCGCAAAGCACTTTGGGACACAGAAATAAAAACTTTTGTCATCGGCGGTGGTGTCGCAGCCAACAAGTATATTAGAGAAAAATTGGAAGCGCTTATTAAAGACGAGTTCCCCAACGTCGAGCTGCGCTTGCCTCAACTTTCTATAACCGGCGACAACGCAATCATGATAGCCCAGGCGGCGCTCGCAAGAGCCCTTAGCGGCAAGGACAATGCTGCCGACGAAACCCTCGCAGCCGTTGGAAATCTCTCTATTGCAAGCTAGAATAGCCCAATGAGTACTGGAGTGCCCGAAAAGTTTCTTAAGCCCTACGACCCTGCTTCCACTGAGCCCGCGATATATAAAAAATGGGAGGAGTCGGGCTATTTTAATCCCGACAACTTACCTAATCAAAGTGGCGAGCCGTTTACCATTATTATGCCGCCGCCCAATGCCAACGGCTCGCTGCACGCCGGGCACGCGCTGTTTGTAACGCTGCAAGACATTATGACGCGCTTCGCGCGTATGCGCGGCAAAAAGGCGCTCTGGCTCCCCGGCGCAGACCACGCCGGGTTTGAGACGCAGGTTGTATACGAAAAGAAGTTGGAAAAGGAGGGCCGCTCGCGCTTTGAGATGCCGCCGGAGGAGTTGTATAAAGAGATACTAAACTTTACGCTCGAGAACAAGTCGTTTATGGAGGGCCAGCTGCGCCAGTTGGGCGCGAGTTGCGACTTCTCGCGCGAGCTCTTTACCCTCGACGATCGCGTTATAAAAACCGTATACGACACTTTCAACAAACTCAACGACGACGGACTGCTCTACCGTGGGTCGCGCATAGTCAACTGGTGCCCCAAACATCAGACATCGCTCTCAAACCTCGAGACCGAGCGCGTTGCCCGCACCAGCCCGTTTTATTATCTCAAGTACGGACCGTTTACTATCGGCACCGTCCGCCCTGAAACAAAGTTCGGCGACAAGTACGTGGTGATGCACCCGGACGACACACGCTACGCAGAGTACAAAGAGGGCGACACGCTGGAGCTCGAGTGGATAAACGGCCCCCTCACCGCAACGGTAATCAAAGATGAAGCAATAGATAGGGAGCTCGGCTCCGGCGTAATGACTATAACCCCCTGGCACGACCAGGCCGACTTCGAAATCGCCGAGCGCCATAACCTCCCCTACGAACAGGTCATCGACTGGCGCGGCAAGCTCCTGCCTATCGCGGGTGAGTTTGCGGGCATGAACATCAAGGACGCGCGCGAAAAGATAGTGGAAAAGCTTCAAAGCAAAGGGCTTGTGGTCAAGATAGACAATGGGTACTCCCACGAGGTGCCGGTGTGCTATAAGTGCGAGCGCGAGATAGAGCCGCAGGTAAAAGAGCAGTGGTTTGTCACCATGGAGCCGCTTGCGAAGCGCGCCGCAGAGGCGGTTAAAAACGGCGAGGTCAAGGTGCTGACAGAGAGCCACGAAAAAATCCTCCTCCATTGGCTTGAAAATATCCAGGATTGGAACATATCGCGCCAAATTGTATGGGGCATCCCCATACCCGCATGGCAGAGAGGCGGCGAGTGGAAGATATCCAAGGACTCCCCCGGCGATGGGTGGACTCGTGACAGCGACACCTTTGACACCTGGTTTTCCTCCGGACAATGGCCGTTTGTCACGCTCGGCTATCCGGACAGCAAGGATTTCAAAGAATTTTATCCCACCAGTGTGATGGAGACGGGTTCAGACATCCTCTTTTTCTGGGTGGCGCGGATGCTGATGCTCGGACTCTACTGCACAGGCAAAGCGCCGTTTAAAAAGGTCTATCTGCACGGCCTCGTACGCGACGCCAAAGGGAAAAAAATGAGCAAGAGCAAAGGCAACGTTATCTCGCCGCTCGACGTGTCAAACGAGTACGGCACCGACGCGCTGCGCATGGGGCTTGTGGTCGGCAACACGCCGGGCACCGACCTCAATCTCGACCCTCAAAAAATAGGCGCATATAAAAAGTTTGCCAACAAGCTCTGGAACATCGCGCGTTTTGTGCTCTCGCAGGAGCGGACGGGCACGATAAAACCGGAGCTTAAACAGGAGTTCGATGCAATAGCCGCAGACGTTACCAAAGATATGGAGGACTATCGTATTTATATGGCTGCCGAGAAGCTCTACCACTATGTCTGGGGCCGCTTTGCCGCAGAAATTATTGAGGAGAGCAAGGGCAAGCCCGAGTACAACGCAACGCTGTACTATATTTTAGAAAACTCGCTCACGCTCCTGCATCCTTTTATGCCGTTTGTAACCGAGGAAATCTGGAGCGCGTTGCCCGAGCATAAAGAACTGCTTATGGTAGAGCTGTGGCCGAAAGCGTAGTGGTATAATTTTTGGGTATGGAGTCCCCGGTCTTTTTTATAGCCCTCCTCGGCGGAGTGCTCCCGGCGTTGCTCTGGTTGGCGTTTTGGCTCCTTGAGGACCGCTGTCAGCCGGAGCCCAAGCGCTATATTGTGCTGTGCTTTTTTGCGGGAGCCGCAGTTGTCTACCTGGCGCTCCAGCTCGAACGCTATGCCTGCACCTACCTTGTAAGCGGCGGCTCCTGCACGCTGCAACCGCCCCTTCTTATCCTTTTTGTGTGGGCGGCCATAGAAGAGGCGGCCAAGTTTGGTGCGGCCTACTTTGCCGCATTGCGCACGAGGGTCTTCAACGAGCCCTTAGACGCGGTGGTCTACCTTATTACTGCGGCGCTCGGATTTTCGGCCTTCGAAAATGCACTCTTTCTTATAGGGCCGCTTCAGGACGGCGAGGTGCTGAAGTCGATTATTACGGGCGACCTGCGATTTATAGGCGCGACGCTCCTCCATGTCCTCTCCTCGGCGACCGTGGGTATTGCGCTCGCGCTCGCCTACTACAAGGGTGTGGTGGCGCGCAGGACGGCGGCGGCAATAGGACTTATCCTCGCCACCGCGTTGCACACGCTGTTTAATTTTTTTATACTGGGGAGTAGTGGGGGCACCGTGTTCTGGATATTCCTCTGTATTTGGTTTGGTATCGTGGTATTGTTATTTATGACCGAGCAGGTCAAGCAGCCCGCGCGCGACTATTGCTAACTTTATAAAATGGCTACTAAAGAAAAAAGATCTTTGTTTGAGTGGCTGACCGGCAGCCAAACAGACGACTACACCTTCGACGAGCTCGAGCAGGGCGGCGCTTCCTATTTCCCCGCCCCAAAGGGTAAGCATCTTCCCATTTCGTCTGCATCCGACCAAGACACTATAGTAGTTGAAGAGGAGGAGGCCGGAGAGCTTGCGGTAGATGTCTATCAAACTCCCACCCATATTGTTATAAAAGCAATGATAGCCGGCGTGCGCCCCGAGGACCTCGATGTCTCCATCACCCGCGACATGGTTACTATCCGCGGCAAGCGCGAGCAGCATACCGAGGGCACCGCAGGCGACTTTTTCTTTCAGGAGCTCTATTGGGGCGCTTTTACCCGCACTATTGTGCTCCCGCAGGAGGTGGAGATAGAGGAAGCCGAAGCGAGCGAGAAGCACGGCCTCCTTATTATCCGCCTCCCCAAGCTCGATAAAGGCCGCCAGGCAAAATTGAAAGTTAAGTCCAACTAAGCTAGAATCGCTGGTATCGCTTGGGTAGCTCAGTTGGTAGAGCGCTTCCCTGAAGAGGAAGATGTCGCCGGTTCGATTCCGGCCCCAAGCACTTAATTGGTTTTGGTGCGCCCGAACTGGGCAAAGAAATCCTGTACCTGTATTTGGAAGTCCTTTGCGTTGCCGTAAGCCGCCAGCGCTTGCGAGACATAGGGTTGTACATAGGTGATATACGCCCAACCGCTCACCCCAACTATGGTGAGCCACCACACTAGTTGAAATATCGTGTGCCAACGCTGGCTACGGCGCATTTTACGCACTTGGCGGTTGGTGTCCTCGCTTGTTTTGGCAAGCCGTGCCACTTGCTCTCTCAACTCCTGGATTTCTAAGTCCATAAAAATAGTATAGCAGGAGAAAATTTGATACAGTGTGCACACGCTGAGCAGGCGCACAAACGCCCCCGTAGCTCAATGGATAGAGCAGTCCCGTCCTAAGGGAAAGATCCGGGTTCGACTCCTAGCGGGGGCACAGACAAGACGGGAGGCGAGGCCTCCCGTCGCCTCCCGTCTTCTATGGATGCATAGAAACCGAGAAGTCTCGGTAAATTTTATATGAAAAGTCCCGCCGAGATTGTGGTCACGGCAGGACTGCGGTTGTGGGGAAAATTACGCCGGGATAGCGCCGAGCAGGTCTTCGATCTGGCGACCGCATTGCTCCCAGTAGGTCTTCGGCCCGACAATGAGCGCCGAGGCGATGCTAACGCCCAGAGCCATCTGTGCGAAGATCACCCAGAGCACATCAGCCGATGCGCCGAGTCGCGCCGTCAGAAAGGCAGCCAGAGCGACACTTGCCACGCCGAGCAATCCTGCTGCGATGGTCCAACCACGCTTGCCGGTTTCCCAATAGTTCCACGGCTGACGACGTTTGTCGGCCGCTTCGCGCAGGAGAGCCATGCAGGTCTCGTAGTTGCCGCTGGAAAGCCCAAAGGAGAGCGCATACCATTGCCTATCCTTGTGGCCGATGATGCACATGTATCGCAGGTCGATCTTCTCCTTGTCTGGTGCCGTGTAGACCTTGATGGGGCAATATTCGGGCAGGATGTTTTCGATGAGTTCACGGAAGGATTCCGGCATCGCATCGGTCAACGGTTCCCATTCGAGATCGCTCGGATGCTTATAAGTCGCATCTAATTTTAGGCACAAACGAAGGAGCTCGACCATGGGTTGGGGAATCAATCTTGCTTCGGCCATCTGCACCTCCTCGGTCAGGCCACTTCATCCAGAGTAGATAGAACCATAGAATCACATAGTACACAACGCGTTTTTATTTCCAGGCCGAGACGGGGTAGCAATTAAGTTACAAAAAAATATAGGATTAATCGGGGCAGCGTATTAGGCCTCGATGCCGAGTTTGGCGGAGATTTTGGCGCGGTCGAAGCCGACCATAATGTCGCCTCCAACAACAATAACAGGGACACCAAGCTGTCCGGTCATTTTAATCATCTCCTCGCGCTTAGCCGCATCTTGCGAAACGTCGTAGTTAGTGTACTCTATTCCCTTTTCGACAAAAAACTCCTTGGCCATCTGGCAAAAATGGCAGGTCGGCGTGCTATAAATTGTTACTGATTTATCCATATACTCGTAAGTATAAAATTAATTACAACCCCGTGCAACTTTGTGCGAGTGGGGGGAATCGAACCCCCGCCCGATGCTTGGGAAGCACCAGTTCTGCCACTAAACTACACTCGCTTCGAAGACAATTTACCACACGAACAGGAGGTTCCATAGTTTTTCGAACGCGGTTTTTTGCTCGAGCACCACGCTACCCTGCGCGGCCTGCCGAACAATGTTTATCTGCCCCTCCCCGGGGCGTGCCACCCCGTAGCGCTCGCGCACCGCTCCCTCCAGTCCACGGTCGGAGGAGAGGGCACTCACGTCTGTCTTGACCTTTTGGTAGCGACCTTGGAGTTCGGAAAGTTGCGCCTCCGCCTCTGCCCGCGCAGCAGCGGCTTCAGAAAACTTGCCATACATATCAAAGGCCCCGCGCCCGGCGACAAATGCAGCCGCGCCAAGCAGTAAAATGCCGAGTACCCCTCCCAAAACCCGGAGCATCTCGGCCCCATATGTCCGGCGCTTTTTAAACTCCCGCATATATGCTATCTTACCTTACATGTTCGGCAAAAACAGAGACCGCAATGCCAAAATAATGAGCATTATTATTGGAGGCATTGTCATCGTCTCGATGATAATCTCTACTTTCGCCTTGGTACTGTAGGACTCACTCCCCCTTTACCATCTTCAAAAACACCTCTTCGGGGATGTTTACCTTGCCGCGCTCCCTCATCTTTGCTTTGCCTTTTTTCTGCTTTTCGCGCAGCTTCATCTTGCGGGTAATATCGCCGCCGTACATGTGCTGGGTAACATTTTTACTCATGGCCGAAAGGGTGCGACTTGAAATAATGCGCCCCAACGCTTGGCCTTGGATTTTAGTGCTAAACATCTGCCGCGGCAAAATCCCGTAGAGCTTCTCCACCGCCGCTTCGGCCTCGATGTCCACCCGGTGCTTGGCCACAATACGCGAGAACGCCGGCACCAGCTCGTCGGCCACAAGGATGTCGAGCCGCGCAACGTCGGCCACCCGCAGCTCGCGCATGTGGTATGAGACAGACGCATAGCCAGAGGTCGCACTCTTAATTTTGTCAAAAAAGTTGCGCATGAGCTCGCGCAAAGGCATCACGACGGTAAGTTTGATGCGACCTTCGGAAAAATTTTCTGTTGCCTCCGTTACTGCCTCGTGTTCAAACAGGAGCGTTACCGTATTGCCCAAATAATCCGATGGCAGCAGTATCTCCACCTCGACAAACGGCTCCCATACGCGAGTTATGAGACCGTGTTCGGGGAATTGCGGTGCCGAGTAGACGCTCATGCGTTTGCCGTCTTTGGTCTCTACTTCGTACTCGATGCTCGGTGTGGTTACTATTAAAGCGAGGTGCGCCTCTCTGCGCAGGCGCTCGGTAACAATTTCTAAATGGAGCATCCCGAGCATCCCGCAACGAAATCCCCGCCCCAACACCCCGGAGGACTCCTCCTCAAATGAAAGTGATGAGTCGGAGAGTCGCAGGCGAAAGAGCGCTTGGCGCAGGGCAATGAAGTCGTCTTGGCTTTCCGGGTAAATCGAGGCCCACACTACCGGACGCGGCTCGGCGTAACCGGCAAGCGGTGCGGTGGTGCTTTTGGCGGTGCGTACCGTGTCGCCCACGCGGGCAAAGCCCGGCTCTTTAATACCCGTAACAATATAGCCAATTTCGCCGGCAGTGAGAGACGCGGCACTTTTTGGCGTCGGAGAAAATGTCCCCACCTCAAGCGCGACAAACCTCCGGCCGCTCGCGGCACACTCAAGCGCATCGCCTTTCATAACCTTTCCGGCAAACATGCGCAAAAAAACGATCACTCCCTGATGGTCAGAGTATTGAAAGTCGAAGATAAGCCCTTGCACAGACGCAGGAGAAATTGTCTGAGCAAAAGTCTGGCCTGCCGAGCCGCTTTTGGGCTCGGACAGGAGACCCGAGGACTTTTGATTAGATAATTTCTCCGGAGTAGATTTTGGCGGTGGCACGCGTTCAATCACCGCTTTCAACAAATCCTCAACCCCTTCCCCCGTTCGGCCCGAGCACGTGAGTATTGTGTCGGCAGAGATGCCGAGCAGTGTGGCGACTTGGATTTTAGTATCTTCCACCTGTGCGAGCGGCGAGTCGATTTTAGAAATCGCGGGGATGATGACGAGCCCTTGCTCCCGCGCGCTGCGCAGAGTGGTCAGGGTTTGCGCCTGCACACCCTGGGTCGCGTCTACCAACAGTATCGCGCCCTCTACCGCGGTGAGCGCGCGGGACACTTCGTAAGAAAAGTCGATATGTCCGGGCGTGTCTATTAAATTTAAAACGTATTCCTGCCCCTCGCTTCGCTCAGGACGGTCAGGACGCCAGAGCATCCTGACCGGCTGCATCTTAATAGTGATGCCGCGCTCGCGCTCAAGGTCCATCGAGTCGAGCACCTGCTCGCGCATCTTGCGCGCCTCTATCGTATGGGTAACTTCCAAAAACCTATCGGCAAGGGTCGACTTGCCATGGTCAATATGCGCGATAATAGAAAAATTCCTGATGTGATTCATAGTTTTATGCGTCGTTCCACTCATTATTGGAAATCCCACCTTGGCGGAGGATTTCGGACACGAGCGCGGCAGAGATGTCGCTACTGTGTGGATTAGGAATGCGAAGCTTAAACGCTCCTTTAACCATAAATAAATGGCGACCGCCGGAATACGGTCCATCAAAACCGAGCCGTCGGAATTTTTGCACCAATTTCCGCCACGGAATACTCCTAGCCATGCCGCACGAGAGAACGGCGGTCCGTCTTGAGTTTGAATCCAGGAACACTCTCGTGGTCGCGCACTTTGAGCAACAGCCAGTCTTCCAGCACTTCGCGCAACTCTTTACGGCACGCCTCGAGCGTACGAGCGCTTGCCCACACGCCTAACAAACCAGGAATCTCGCCAAAGTACATCCTATCCTTCAGTACTTTGTACTTTGCTTGTGCCAACCGCTTGTCCAAAAACTCGTTCAACATATCAGCAAGTATACCATGGCGACATGCTTTCCTCCACCCAAAACGAGCCTTATTTTAAGGTGTTTTAGGCGACATCGGTGACTTCGACTGCGGGTGGCTCTTTTATAAACCGCTTATGAAGCGCGGCAATCGCCTCTATAAACTCCTGATTGCGCAGGAGCGCGAGCATGGCCGCGGTAGTGGAGAGCCCCGCGATGCCGGCAAGCAGACCTTGGGACACAATACCTGCAGTGGTGTTGATGTCAATCAACCCGCCGAGGAGCGCGAGCACTCCGTAGCCGACCGCGCCACCGATAACCGCCGCAGAAAAACACTCAAAAGAAAGGCGTCGCAGAGAACGCAGGTCGAGGTCAAAGTCGCGGGCAAAAAAGTAGAGCCCTAGCGCGGCCTGGGCGAGCGCTCCGGCGGCATAGCCCATCGCGAGCATCAGAACCGTGGTGCCGGGGATGTCGTCGACACGCAGTAGCGCCTCCAAAAAGCCGCGCCATAGTGCATGAGAGTGGAATGCGTATACCAGTACTACAGCGCACCCGACCGACACCGCCACCGAGAGCAGAGCAAAAATGAGCGGGCGGGCGGTGCGCCCTGCGGCGTAGTAGCCGCGCGCAATAAGGAGTGTCACGCTCTGCGCCGCAAGCGAGAGTATAAAAAGAGCGAGCGCCGCGGCAGTAAGCCGAGTCGCCTCCCAATCAAACGCACCGGCGCCGAGTATCACGCGCACCAGTTGGGCGCGCAGAACTATCACAAACACGGTTGCCGGTATCGCCCAAAAGAGCATATGCCTCAAGGCCGCCTCGATATGCCTCAAAAACTCCTTTCGCTCTCCCGCGGCATGGAGTGTAGCCAGTGTGGGAAACGCCGCCACCGAGTAGGAAACGCCGATTATGGCGAGCGGCACCGCCTGGAGATTGAAGGCAAAGGTAAATATCGCGATGGAGCCGGGAGCAAGAAAGGAAGCCATTGCGGTGAGTGCCAGGAGGGAGAATTGCCCCGCGCCGAGCGCAAGAGTGCGCGGGAGCGAAAGTGTAAGAACTTCGAGCACGTTACGAAGTGTCTCCCTCATATTAATACGCTCGTGACGCTCCTCCTTGGCATAAAGGGGTAGCTGCACTCCCAGATGAAGCACGGCACCCAAGACCACTCCCCACCCCAGGCCCGCGAGCCCCATACTCGGGTAGAGTGCAACAAGCCCAAAAATTATGCCGAGATTATAAAGAAGCGGTGAGAGTGCATAAACGGCAAAACGGTAGCGCAGCTGGGTAAGAGAGGCGACAATATTAGACGCACCGAGGAAGAGGGGTTGTAGAAGGAGTATACGCGCAATGAGCACTAAAGTGTCGGGGTCGAGCCCCGGTGCAACAAGCGGGGCAAGGGCGGGCATAGCACCCCAAAGCACCGCAGCGATTATCCCCATCACACAAAAGAAAATAAGCAGCGCTTTGTCGAGGAAGGGCGCCACGCTGCGCCCCTGCGAGTGCAAGCGCGAGAGCACCGGCAGGAGTGCGTAGAGCGAGAGGAGCGATGCAATGGTGGCAAAGAGGAGGTCCGGCACGCGAAACGCCGCGTAGTAGATGTCGAGTGTCGTCGATGCGCCGAACGAACTCGCAAAAAGCCGGTCGCGCACGAGCGCAAGGAGCTGCGAGAGCAGCGCAAAGAGCGCCAAAAGATAGGCGGCCTGATGCATCCCCTGTATTTCTGCTCCTATCGCGGATAACCAGGCGCGGACCATCGTGCTATTGGTTAACAGGCGCGGTCGTTCGGTTTTGAGGCGTCGGCGGCCCAATCCCCTCAAGCGGATTTGTACCCGCTTTTAGATTCGCAACGATTTTTTTAATTTCCGCATTGTCTGGATTAGTCACCACGAGGTCCTCAAAAAGGCGAAGCGCTTCTCCTGTTTTACCCTCTGCGGCATACGAGAGCCCCAGAAAATATTTTGCATTGGCATAACTTGACTCAAGCGTGAGCGCTTGCTCAAGCGGCGGGATAGCGTTTTTTGTATCGCCGCCGGTATAGTAGAGAAGCCCGAGCTGAAACCAGATGGACGGCACGCCCGGCGCGGTTTGGACCGCCGTGGTGGTGTTTTTGATAGCTGAGGCGAGGTCGTTGTTGGCCACATTGATTTGCACGACAAAGAGCATAGCGTCGGTGTAGTCGGGTTTGAGCTCCAACGCCTTTTTGAGCGCCGCTTCGGTTGCTTTATTGTCACCATGGCCGGCCTCCAGCCGTGCAAGCGCGAGCCATAGGGCGGGGTTGGTCGGATTGTGCGCAACGGCTTCGGCATACGCTTGCTGTGCGCTCTCGTACGCGCCGCTCACCTTAAGCGATGCAAGAAAGTCGTATACGCGCGCAATGAGGAAGTAGGAGCGATAATCTCCCGGCACTGCGGCTATTGCCCGCTGGCTTGCGGGAATAGCCGTTTGCAGCTGCGTGGTAAAGTCGGCGGTTGCCTGCTCTTGCGTGAGGGTTGAGTCGTTGGCTATCGCCAGGAGTTTTTGCGCCGAGGAGTCGGCCATGAAACGCAAGGCATCGGGCCCCGGCTCGATAGCCACCGCGCGCGCGGCGCGCACCGTGGCGGTGTCTATGTCTCCTTGCCCGAGTGCGTAGAGTCCGGCTGCAGTATACGCTTGTGAGACAAAGCGCCGCTCAACGGACACAAAAGAAGCGGCTACAAGCACGAGGCATACGGCGGTAACCGCTATAATACCGAGTCCTTTCATTATTCCGGGAATCTCTTCTTCCTCCTGCGCAGTTCTCCCCTGCCGCCACAGGAAGCCGAACGCCGCCCCGGAGAGTACGTAGCTGAGTAATACTAAGTTTTGGCTCGGCACATACAGCACGATTGAGGCGAAAAGGAAGATGCTCCCAAGCGAGAGCAGCGCCCCCACCGCCCGCTCCTCGCGTGAGAGAGCGGCAAGCCGCACCGTGCGCACCATAGCCGCGGCAAGCAACAACAGCGGCAGGAGCCAGGCGATTGCACCGAGGAGGCCGACGGTGCCAAAGGCGGTAGCCAGCGTGGAAAATCCGACAGTGAAGTCGAGGTTCCAGAATTGGGTCTGGTTTACCTCTTGGGGCTTGTACTGCAGCCACTCAAACCCAAAACTGGAAGGACCGGTACCAATGAGTATCTTTTTGACAGAGCCAGCGCGCGCCTCGTTTACTATGTCCATAGTTGCCTGCAAGCTCGGCCTCACCTCAAGCGCCGAAACAGGGAATATTTTGGTCAGAGAGGTGTTGATAGTGCCCCCGTAGAGCAGCGAAACAATTGCTACAGCGGCAGCGGCAAGCGCGTAGTGCGGCAAGCGTGCCCGCATGGCCGAGTCGGGCTCGGTGCGATGGTCAGCACGCTGCCTGAGCAGCGACAACAGCCCGACGACAACACACCCTACAAGCAACAACATCCACGCGACAGGAAAGTTGATGAGCGCCAGGAGCGCCGCCAACAGACCACCGCCGATCCACGCCCCGATACGAAAGAGTTTTCGGGTCGTTCCGAGCTCCACTCGCACCAAAAGCAACAAGAGAAGGAGCGCAGCGAGGAGGCCGAGATCGTTCCACTTTCCTATAAGGTTTACCGAACGGTCGGTAAAGGTCTCGAGCGGGATGGCGTATGAGCCAATGGTAACGGAAATGAGTTGAAAAATAGCCGCCGCCGCGAGCGACCAGAAGACCACTGTTGTCAGAAGCCGCGCCGTACGGAGAGTCCTAAACAGCGTAAAGGAAAGTAGATACGCGAGCGTAGCGAGCAGGGAGAAGAGAATAGTGTCTGTCTCAATGCTGTAGCCGGCAAATGCAAGCGAGCGGTCGGCCATAACAGCGGCCGAGAGAGTGTAGACAACCGGCAAGGCAAGCACCAAAAGCGCAGCAAAGAAACCGTGCGTCCTCATAAGCAAGCGGGTACCGCCGCCAACCACAAAGAGTACGGCGGCAAGGGAGAGGAGCGCAGCAAAGGCCGCAATTTTAGAGAGCTGGAACGGGAACCACGACACAGGGATAACGAGGACTAATGCGAGAACTACTGCCCCAAGGAGCGCATACCGCGCCCACGACACACATCGTGTATGCATATAGCGATAACAATTATTGACGGAGGCACGATGCCCCCGCGCTAGTAAAGTGGACCTAACCTTACTCTAGTATACCCCGCAACAGACAGCTATTGTAAAGTGCTGTGAATATATGGTATTATGTAGTGAGCGCGTTGAGTAGTAGCCCCGACGTAACGTCGGGGAGGAAAGTCCGAACACTCCCTCTGGAAAACTGGAGGAGAAAGGTAGCAGGTAACGCCTGTCGTGCGCTTTTTGCGGGCGCAAGAGGTGCGAACAGAGACGAGTCTTCGACAATTTAGGGTTTACCTTGAGTATGTCGAAGGGTGAAACGGCAAAATCCTTACCCGAGTGCAAGGCCGTGTCCCGAGAGTAATCGAAGGAAGTGCCGCTTGATCCCGACGGTGACGTCAGGACCAGATAAATTACTGCTCACGACAGAATTCGGCTTACAGACGCGCGCGCAGAATGTAAAAGCCCCGCTACCGCGGGGCTTTTGCCTACCCCAGGAAGAACTTTCTAAATCTTAATCCTCGTTCCCTCGGCAATACCGTGCGCCGCGGCAAACCCGGCAGGCAGCTCAACAACATAGCGCGCCGGAGCCGACGGGTAAAAAATGTGCGGATAAGAATCCGGCTCAACAGCAAAAGCAACTGTTACAACCGTGCCCGACGCGTCCGCCCATACTATGTCGATAGGAAAGAGCATCTTCTTCATCCAGATTCCCCACACACCCTCTGTCTCAAAAACAAACAGCATTCCGCTTTCCTCTCCAAGCGGTGCGTGACCCGACAGCCCTTGCTCGCGCAAGGCAGCAGTATCGGCCACCTCCACCGAAACAAGGGCGTTCCCGATCTGTATGTGCTTTTGCACTAGCTGCTGCGGGGCGGGCGCTAGTGCCACAGCCCCAAAACAAGGGCCATTATTTCGATATTAACCAGTGCGTACGCAGCGTTGAAAACAAAGAGTTTGGGCGTCTTACCCTCCCAGAGCCAGCCGTTAGCCAGTGTGGGTGCAAGAAAGCCCAACCACACCCAAAAGCCAAGCTCGAGTGATGTCTGCCAAGCCGTCGCACCAACAAGAACCGCGATATGCGCGAGCACATAAGCCATAAGCAGGGTCACAAAAAACCCTATCGTCATCGCCTGTGTGGGCGAGAGCGGCATACTCTTCATACTATGCTCGTCAAAACCCATGAGCCGCATCCAGTACTTGCCAAAACCAACGGGGCTGTGCCAAAGCGCACCCACCGCGTAGGCCACAATCGCCGCGCCCATGACCGCAACATAACTGATGGTGATATCCATAAAAATAAAAATTACCTATAAAACCGCACTCCTGTAGTATATACCCTCAGAGGGGTGGTAGCCCTCACTAGGGCTTCATGGCACTACAGATAAAGTGTATTCATGAACAAGTATAAATCTATCGCCGTAGCGTCAGGGTCGGTATTTTTTGCTTTCTCTCTTTTTATTTTCTTATTTTCATTTCCTCCGCAGAAAGCGGGTCCTCCAGCGAGCAATATCAACGCTATTACAACGATTCCTACAATGGCTCCTGTATTTTGATTCATAAAAAATACTTATATTTATAAATGTCGTTCGATTAAAGCAATAGTGCGTCATCCATACTGAATCTTTCATGAAGCCCACATTGATAATAAAGGGCTTTGCAAATTGTATATATCTTTACTACAGTTGCCTCAGAAATCAGTTCCACTTCAACAGGGAGGGCCTCATGGCCAAGAACATGACTTACGTGGGTGTTGGCGTTAACTATGACGCCATGGACCCTTTCAAGCGCGCGGCCCAAAAAGCCGGCCGCGAAACTGCCCATAATATACGCCGCCTCAACAACGGCGAGTTTCAGGAAGTCGAGGCAAGCCGAGGTGAAAGCGCCTACCTCATTGAGGCCGCCAAGAGCTACTTCGCCCATGTCGAGGAAGGACTTGGGACAAAAAATCTCGTGGCGGACGCGATGTATCACCTCACTGGCAAGTCGTACTATGATCATATCGCCCACGATACCGTGGCGATGATCGTCAACGACATGATTACGCTTGGTGCGCTGCCGCTTTCCACGGCGATGCATCTGGCGGTCGGCGACTCAAATTGGTTTGCCGACGAGAATCGCAGCCGTGACCTCATTGCTGGCTGGAAGAAGGCCTGTAATATGGCTCGATGCACCTGGGGGGGCGGTGAGACGCCTACGCTCAAAGGCGTGGTCATACCGGGCACGGTCGTACTCTCCGGCTCGGCCATGGGGCTCGTGAAGCCCAAGGAGCGGCTCATCCGCGCGGGGAACATCCGACATGGCGATGCTATAATCCTCATCGAGAGTTCCGGCATCCATGCCAATGGGCTCACGATGGCGCAGAAGATCGCCGAAAAGCTGTCGGAGGGCTACCTCACCACGCTCGACGATGGCCGCACCTATGGCGAGACGCTCCTTGATCCGACCCATATCTATGTCGGGCTGGTCGAGAATTGCCTCAACGCTGGCGTCGATATCCACTATGCGGTGAATATCACTGGCCACGGCTGGCGCAAGCTGATGCGTGCACCTCAACCGTTCACCTACGTCATTGAGAAGCTGCCTCGGCAGTTGCCGATTTTCAACTTTCTCCGGGAGCATGGTCCTGTGAGCAAGGAAGAAGCGTACGGCAACTTCAACATGGGGGTGGGGTTCGCACTCTTCATCCCCAAGAGTAGCGAGGTTCGCCTCTACACTGTGATGAGGGATCTCCTTCGAAGCCCTGAGATCCATTTCCATGCCATTACCGCCGGGTATATTGAGCGAAGCCCGGAAAAGAAAGTGGTCATCGTTCCTGAACAAATTGCATACCGGGCAGACACGCTGGCTGTCCGTTGACCACTATCCCGTCGCAGCACTGCGGCGGGTTTTTTATTAGGGTAGAAGTAGTGTAAGGGTTTTTGAGCGACTTTGCGACTAGGCGATTTCAGGGGGAACGGTCGGAGTGCTAGTAATATCAAAAGCCGATAGTGTTAGAGGTGTCGCTTTCCGGACGCGGGCAAAGTTGACTGGGGTACTGTCTGGGTCACTTTTGTGCAATAATTGAGATACATGCGGAAAATATATTCAAAAATAAAAGACCTTATAAGGAAGGTCCGCGACGGATTATTTTTGGCATCAAGTCGATCTTATGCCGAGCAATACATAGAGCCGTTTGTTAGAGAAAAGTATGAATTGAGCGATCCGGAAAGCAATGACCACGATGGTGTAGATAAAGATGGGAAGCGGTATGAGATAAAAGCCTCTAAGGTCTTACGTGCTACTAGTAATAGCAAAAAGCTCAAGACTATTCTTGATAGGATATTATTCGAAACTGAAAATGTAGAGACCAATAGGTTGATACCATTCAGCGAATGCAAAACGGCTAAGTATTTGGCAAATATTCAAAACGTTAAAAGAGACCATTTTGACTATTTGCTATATGTCCTCCTGTTTGAGGATTGTGTGAAAATATTCACCGCAAAAAAGGAAGAGATAGGTACTGGCATTTTCCCCAGCTGGAGTGATAAACATGGACGGTATGATGCACACGGCAAAAGTGGCCAGTTTCCTGTAACGAGAAGTACCATTCAATGGCATCTAGATAATCACTTAAAAGACACTGTTTCTTATGAAGAGATGAAAGATGTGTATAGCAAATTATCTCCATGAACACTGCAATAAAAAACACAACGATACAAAACCGTTCGAAGTGGAAACGGTTAAGCTCTGAACACACTATTCCGACACATCACGTTAAAGGTACCGGTGTCGTTGAATTTTTGCAGTCATTACGAGGATTAAAGGAACCCAAGGAACAAATATTATTTTCTATTGGCTTTTTTTTGTTAAAGGGCAACAAAAACCCTGCAGTAAAACGCTTTCTAAGTGAATATGATTATAAAATCATAGAGATAAAAGAAATACCCACGAGAGAATTTGATTTACTCGGCTCCGCATACCAATTTCTCAATACAAAGATGGAAAACTTGGAAAAGGGATTGTTCTATACAAGCAAAAATGTGGCGACCGATCTTGTAGATGATTTGGATTTTAACGCTGGACAAGTTATTTTCGACCCAGCATGTGGCTCAGGCGCATTTTTGTTCAATTCTAATGCTCCAGCGGAACAGATTTATGGTGTTGATATTGATCCACTGGCCATAATGATCGCTAAATTTAACTACTTTATTAAGTTTTCAGATGCTGTTTCCCCCAGACTTTACTGTGAAGACTTTTTTAGTTGGTTCCCTACTCACAAAGAACTTGCGTTTGACTACATCATAGGAAACCCCCCCTACGGAGCGAACTTAGATTTAAGAAAGATACCGTCAGAATTTATATCTTCAGGTGAGAGTTTCTCGTATTTTATCGAATTCTGTTACAGATTACTGAAAGAAGGCGGAGTATTTAGATTTTTATTGCCTGAGGCAATTTTAAATGTGAAAAGACACACGGATATTCGAGATTTTATATTAGATCGAACTAACTTAAATACAATAAAGAAGATTTCAATGAAGTTTTCTGGAGTTATGTCTGATGTATATATGGTCGAACTCAACCGCGACCATACTCAAGAAATATTGTTCATAAACGGAACCTCCACCGTAGTGCCAAAAGATATATACAGATCTTTCAAGAATCACATATTCGTCCATTTGCACGAACAAGATATTGTGATTTTAGAGAAAGTTAACGGTTTAAAAAAATATGATCTATCGAAAAGTGTTTTTGGCCTGGGTGTCGTTACTGGAGACAACAGAACCAAGATATTGAGCAAAAAGATCAAAGATTCGGAGCATATTTACACTGGTAAGGAGGTTGAGAAATACAGGTTATTACCTCCCAAGAATTATTTGATTTTTGATAGAAAAAACCTACAGCAGGTAGCTCCTGATGAAATTTATAGGGCGCCAAATAAACTAGTCTACAAAACCATAAATAAATTTCTTAAGGTTGCGATTGATACGACTGGATCGCTCACGAGCAACAGCGCCAATATTATAATCCCAAAGATCCTGGAACTGGACATTTATGCGATACTGGCACTATTGAACTCGAATCTTTACTCATATTTGCATCTAAAATTATTCGGGGGTGTAAATAAAATTGCGAAAGAAAATTTAATGGCGTTACCGCTACCAAAGCTTTCTGCGACGCAGAATAAAACAATAAAAAAGTTAACAAAAGATGCTATCGAGCGAGGGGCGGAAGAGCCTTTGCAGAACTATATTAACCAAGAAATATTCAAGCTAACGGATACTGAAGTTGAATATATCAACAGGATCATTGGGAATAAATCCCGTTATTTACAAAATAGGCATCGCACATCGACCCAGATTAATACCCTGTGGGGGGCGGTCGCGTAACACCGTCTCAGGTCTCTGCGGTGTTTATTGGACAAAGTTCGAATGTATTTTGAATTGAATCCTGATGCCGACTAATCGCACGCGCGGAGCGCGTGGTGGCTTGAAACTGCCTCGTACGCCCCGATTGCGTGGTGATGCGAACCAATGCGCCTCGGACACGCTCGCGGACTCGCGTGTGCAAAAACCAAAAAATTTCCTTACCTTTCTTTCCTTCTTCGGCGGGGGGTGTGGGGGGAGCCGACAAAAAATGGAAAGGAAATTTTTAGTTTTGCTTCGCCGTTTCAGACTACGAAATGAGCTAGTTCTATTTTATCACTTATGGTGATACGTTGTCGCTCATTTCTCCGTCCTTGCGGCGAGACGAGGCGCTTCCTCTCTGCGTTTGGTAGTAGTTCTAAACCTCTGTGACTTCGATACTGGTCGTGGTAACTCAAAGGAATATGGATTGTGCTAGGCACAAACAAATCTGTATGTGCTTGCCCCGCCCGCCCTGTGCGCGCACAAATCCCCGCCGTTTTGAGGAGATATTATAAAACGGCGGGGATTGCTCCCAAACGAGCTAGGGCAATCGAGTCAGTTCTGATATTGACTTTATTTTGAGTGCTACTTGCTCATCAACAAGATAATTTAGCAAATCCAAATTTGCTTCCATAGAAACATACGGCCATGCTTTATCTTTTTCAACACCTTTCAGCACAAGATTATTTGGAATTTTTTTAAGAAATTCATCCTGAATTTGAGCAATTTGTCTAGAATGTTCCTCTTGATTATCAGAAAGTTTGATTTCCTTAAAATAATCATCGCGTAATTCGATTACTACCATAATGGTAAATTTCTCCCCGCGTTCGAGACGATCGGCTAACTTTTTCCATTGTGGTTCAGTGCTCT
>Ga0155710_101_pt3 | contig 22678 bp, 24 predicted proteins | sample RifCSPlowO2_01_FD_107367 | JGI IMG/M metagenome (GOLD analysis project Ga0155710, IMG submission 107367) | Candidatus Adlerbacteria bacterium RIFCSPLOWO2_01_FULL_54_21b | reverse complement strand
GTTGATGCCGATGCCGCGCGAGAGCGCGTGGCGAACGGTCGTGGAGATAGCGCGCGACTGGGTCGCTTCGCTAAACCTGGCGGGGTCCGAGGCGGTTCCGGAGCAGGAGCGCGCGCCAAGCTCGCCGATGATGAGCGGCACGCCGGGATGCGCCTGCCTAAATCGGTCGGCGCGCAGATCTATCTCCGCAATAATCTCACTGTCGGTAAGATCGTCAAAGTCGTATGCGACCGTGCTGAAGAAATCAAACGTATTCGGCATAGCCGGAGACACGCCAAACCCCGTGCCGCTTGTAAGGATGGCGTTGTCGTGATAGCCGAAATTATATTTTTCGCGCAGAGACGGAGGCAGTCTGTTAGGAACGCTCCCGAGCGTGTTCCGCATAATTGCCGCGACTTCCACCCCGTCGCTCGTAACCGTCAGGCCGCACGGCGTACTCGCTTCGGTAAAGACCACCGGATATATGATGTCGTTGTACGGCTGCATTTCGGTCAGGAACTTTTCCACGTATGCGTCAAACGCCGCGAATTTTTGCGGGTCGGTGGTCAGCTCGCAGTTTTTGTCCTTCTCGTCCGAGACGCCGTCGTTGTTGTAATCGGGTCCCCAGCCGGCGCCGAAGTAGTTGAGCCCGATGAGCGCGCGCATATCGTTTTGGCGCAGGAGTTCGAGGATGTTCTTTGCCGAAGCGAAAGCCCCGGCGGTGTATACCCTGGGCTCCGTGAGAGGCCTCTTGTCGAACGTCGCCCACGGCGTCACGAACCAAAACGTATTAAAACCCTTCGCCTTCAGCTCGGGGATATGCTCCACGAGATAGTCGTACAGGCCGGCATTCTGATCTCCCAGCGCCGAATGTTGGAGGTAGATAGTGGCACTGCGGATGGTCCCCGCGTTGGGTGCCGCAGCCGAAGCGGAAAGTGGCATTATAAACAGTGCCAAAAAAAACAGAAATATCATCCATGACCCCGCGTGATGTACGTCCTGTAAGGTGCGCATAGGGAAAAATCGTCTATAAAACTAGTAAATGCCTGCGGCAAAGAACAAGTCGCTCAAAACATCGGTCACTATATCGAGCGGGGTCATTATAATCACTGTGGCCACTGCCGCAAGGTGTGAGTTGAAGGCACTGCTGTAGGCACTTACATAGTCGAACTGTGCGCTCGCACTCGGTGCCGAGAGTACGGTTATGGTTTCACTCCCGGCAAATACACCCGCGCCGGAAGAGGTGTCGAATATCTGCATCTTGTAGATACCCTTCTGCGTGTAGGTGTGCGTGAGCGTCTGGATGGACTTCGCACAGGAGTTCGCTCCCCAGGTGGCGCGCGTGGCTGTGTCTCCTGCACCCCAGTTCTCATCGCCGAAGTAGATGTTGTACGCACCTTCTGCGCAGGACGCGGTGCGGTTGAGGAGGAAGGAGAAGGTGACGGGGAACGGGGCTGTTCCGCTGTTTGCGTCGGCGACGACGATGTCGTCTGCCGTTGTGCCGGGGAGTGTAACTGTTGCTGTCACGGCGACGCCGGTGGCGACAGTTATCTTTGCTGAACCGAGGAGCGCGATGCCGGGGTTGTTGAGTTGGGCAAGATATATGCCTGGCGTGGTGTAGGTGTGGGTGATGGTCTGTGTGATTGGGGCGCACGCGCCGGCATTCCACGACACTTTTTGTTGGACATCGCCTGCGGCCCAGTTCTCGTCGCCGAAGGAGAGGGAATAGTAGCCGGCGGAACATGAGGAGGCAACGTTGAGCCGATAGGTGAAGGCGACGGGGAGTGGAACTGTTCCTCCGGTGATATTTGCTGAAAAATCCGTAACCGCGCCCGGCATTACAGTGATTGTCACGCTCCTCGATACGGCGGGACCATCGTTGCCAAACAAATCGTTATTAATACACTGAAGCGTATATGTCATGGTGCGCGTGGGGGCGAGCATCCGCGATCCCACCCAAATAAGGTCTTTTATTTCCGTCCCGTCCGATGCTTTGAGAATGCATTTCTTCGCGTTCGCGACATTCCAGACGAGGGTCGAGCTCTCACCTTCTTTAATGCTCGTCGGATGGAGTGAGAACGTCTTGAAGACCGGCGTTGGAATCTCGACTGTCGCTAATACATTAATGGTCGCTATGCCTAAAATGCGCCGCTGCGACAGATCGGCCGTGCAGATAGTGCCTGCTTCATTGCATGATGAAGGGTCAGATCCGAGCAGCTTCGTCTCAAATGTGCCCGGTGTAGTGTAGGTGTGAGAATACCGCCAGAGTGAGGAGCTGGAACAGTGGTCGGAGGAGCATGAGGCACTCGTTCCGTCACCGAAATCGATAGAAAGCATGTTCGAGATGTCGCCCGTAACGCTGAACTCGACGGTAAGCGGCGATGGCCCAAACGCCGGAGCTGAAATGAACGAGTACACTACCTCACCCCTTGTTTTTTGCATATAGTCCTGCACGCTCCAGCCGTCGGGACCCGTATTCCAATTTACCCGCCACCAGATATAGCCGTTAGCACTCGTCGGGCCGCCGGTGATGACACCAATATTGCCGCGCGGCTGGATACCAATCGCCGTGCCGGAAGTAGAAGGCGCCGCACGGACAGTGAGGTTATTGGTCACTACTACGCGGTTGCCTTCCTCAAAGAGTGGTACAAGTGAATTTACAGGTTGCTGCTCTGCCGTAATGACAACTCCCCCGCTCGTCTGGCCGCCAAGAACTATGTTGACGTTGTCAATAATCGTTTGGTCGGCCCCAAAGGAGACCAGCAGGCCGATGATGGCCTCAACCTGGCTCCCCGTGAGCGATGACGCCTGTGCAGGAGCGGGTATTGAAAAGAGTGCCGCCGCGAGTAAAAGTGCGGCTATAAAAATCTTCGCCTGAACCTGCAACGAGTGGAAAGCGGTGGCGGGGGCAGTCATATTATTTTGTTTTATATAAGAGGTTTTTATTTATAAAGACGAAAAAGGGGCACCCCGCTTTGCGGGGTACCCTGTGAGGGCAACTATACATCCTCTCGTGTGCTGCGCTAGTAGCGCAGTGGGGATAACTATTTTCTCCCCGCGATAATGGTGGCTGCAACGTTGGGCGGGACAACCTCGTAGTGGTCGAACTCCATGGAAAAAGAGGCACGACCTTCGGTCATTGAGCGCAAGGCAGTGGTGTATCCGAACATCTCCGAAAGAGGAACTTTTGCCTTAATGGCGCGTGCGAGCCCGCGCTCCTCCGTCCCCTCAATGTGCCCGCGCTTGGAGTTGAGCGAGCCGGTGATGTCGCCCATAAACTTCTCCGGGACCACGACCTCGACCCTCATAATGGGCTCGAGTAGGACCGGCTTTGCCTGGCGCACTGCCTCCTGAAAGCCCATAGAAGCGGCTATTTTAAAGGCGATCTCGCTTGAGTCCACGTCGTGGTAGGAGCCGTCATAGAGTTCGCAGGATATGTCTACCATCTTGAAGCCCGCCACAAACCCGCGCTCCATCGCCTCGCGCACGCCTTTCTCCACCGGAGCGATAAACTCAGCTGGCACCACCCCCCCTTTAATGCTGTTAATAAACTCAAAATGCTCCTCGCGGGTCACGTTTTTTGCAATCTTTTTGTCCGGATTAATGGGCTCAAGGGGCTTTAGGCGCAGGCGTACATGGCCGTACTGGCCGCGGCCACCTGTCTGCTTTATATACTTACCCTCGGCCTCGGCCTGCTGGGTTATCGTCTCGCGGTAGGCAACCTGCGGTTTGCCCACGTTTGCTTCGACGCCAAACTCGCGCTTCATCCGGTCTACCAAAATTTCCAGATGTAGCTCGCCCATGCCGGAGATAAGCGTCTCCATCGTCTCGGTGTCGGTCGAAACCTTAAAGGTGGGGTCTTCGTCGGCGAGCTTCTTCATCGCCATACCCATCTTTTCCTGATCGGCTTTTGTTTTCGGCTCGATGCGCAGCGAGATAACCGGCTCGGGAAACTTAATCTGTTCGAGGATTATGGGGTGCTGCTCGTCACAGAGCGTGTGCGAGGTTTTGGTGTCCTTGAGCCCCACCGCGGCGGCTATCTCGCCGGCAAATACTTTTTTAACCTCTTCGCGCTGGTCGGCCTGCAAGCGCACAATGCGGCCGAGGCGCTCCTTGCTGCCAGTGGTCGAGTTGTAGAGGTAGGAGCCGGCCTCTATGGTGCCGGAGTATACGCGAAAGAAGGTCAGCTGTCCGACAAACGGGTCGGACTGCAGTTTGAACGCAAGCGCGGTAAACGGCTCTTCGTCGGAGGCGTGGCGCTCTATCTCCTTGCCCGTCTTCGGGTCGATACCCTTTATCGGCGGCATATCAAGAGGCGAGGGCAGGTAGTCGACAACGGCATCGAGCACCAGCTGCACGCCCTTGTTCTTGAGTGCCGAGCCGGTATAGACGGGGAAAATTTGGTTGGCGATAATCGCTTTGCGCAGCAGCGCCTTAAGATCCGGCATAGACGGCTCCTTTCCGTCGAGATAAGAGGTCATCATGTCGTCATCGTGCTCGACTATTTTTTCGATGAGTTCGGCACGATACTTAGCTGCCTCTTCTTTTAGGCCTTCGGGGACCTCTCCCTCGACGACCGTCTCCCCCATCGCGCCCTCAAAGCGATACGCTTTCATCGACAAGAGGTCCACCACTCCCTCAAAGTTTTCTTCGGCGCCGATGGGGAGCTGCATGCGCACGGCCTTTTTGGTGAGTCGGTCGAGTATAGAGGCGTAGGACTTTTCAAACGACGCACCCATCCTGTCCATTTTGTTTATAAAACATATGCGCGGCACATTGGCCTCGTCGGCATAGCGCCAGTTTGTCTCCGACTGCGGTTCTACCCCCGCAACGCCGTCAAACACCACAACCGCGCCATCAAGTACGCGCATCGAGCGCTTGACCTCTACCGTAAAGTCGATATGTCCGGGCGTGTCGATAATGTTGAAACGATATTTTTTTGCCAGATCTTTTTTATCTGGCTCGTTGGTACGCGTCCAAAAGCAAGTAATAGCAGCAGCGGTGATGGTGATGCCGCGCTCGCGCTCCTGCTCCATCCAGTCGGTGGTTGTCTCACCTTCGTGCACCTCGCCGATTTTGTGCTGCGAGCCAGTGTAATACAAAACACGCTCAGACGTGGTGGTCTTGCCCGCATCAATGTGCGCAATGATGCCGAAATTCCTAAGTTTTTCGAGTGGATAGTCGCGGTTCATGTAGTTTTAACAAAAGAAAATGCGCCAGAGGCGTTATAGATACTATATAAGAAAAGGGGTAAAAAGAAAAGCCCCACCTAAGTGGGGTCAGCAGGCACGCAAGAGCATAATGCAACGCTCGATCTTTGACCGTTGGTAGGTCCAAAGGTTTTGTTGCAATGTCATGATTGGTAAGCTAAAGTGCCTCTAGAAAGAAATTGGGAGGAATATCATGGAGCCCCACGAGGTACTGAAAAAGATGTTGGAGTGGGTGGAGGCCGAGATCGCAAAAGCCAAACTTCCCTATCAGGACGCGTTTCAGCTCACTAGTTTGAGCTTCTGCGCCCACAAGGTCGCCGGGTTTGCCGAGGCCGAACAAGCCCTGGCGCTTTTGCACGCGGTTGCAAAGACCGAATCACAGGTAGGGACTTATGATGTCGTCCCTCCCTATGCGGCAATCTTTCTTATCAACCGCGCACTCGCGACAAACTAAAAGGCGCCCTTGGGCGCCGATTTTTTTGCACATAGCATAGTGGGAGATTACCACGCAAAGTGGGCGAAGGCCTTGTTGGCTTCGGCCATCCTAAGCGTGTCGTCCTTCTTTTTTATAGCGGAGCCCTCGTTGTTGGCTGCCGCGATGAGCTCAGTCGCGAGCTTTTCGGCCATCGGCTTGCCTTTGCCGCCGCGCGCGGCGATCAATATCCAGCGAAACGCGAGTGCTTGCTTGCGTTCGGCGCGCACCTCGCGGGGCACCTGGTAGTTGGCGCCGCCGACGCGGCGAGAGCGTATCTCCATCGCCGGCCCGACATTGCGGATAGCCGTCTCAAACACGTCGACAGGATTCTCCACCTTTTGCTTCTCTTTAATTATTTCAAACGCGTCGTATACTACCTTGCGCGCGGTCGACTTTTTGCCGTCCCACATCACCGAGTTTATAAATTTCTCCACGCGATGAGAGCCGTACTTAAGGTCGACTCCGGGGACATTGCGATTTTTTACTGGGCGGCGCATATAAATTTCTTAATTTATCCTGAGTTTTATCGAAGGATTATTTACCTTTTGGTGCCTTGGTACCGTAGCGTGAGCGGCTGCGGCGGCGTTTCTCCAGCCCTGCGGCATCGAGCTTGCCACGCACTATCTGGTAGCGCACATTGATGTCTTTGACGCGGCCGGCGCGCACTATAACGACCGAGTGCTCCTGCAGGTTGTGGCCTTCGCCGGGGATGTAGGCGGTAATTTCCATACCGTTAGTGAGGCGCACGCGGGCGATTTTGCGGATTGCGGAGTTCGGTTTGCGGGGGGTCTTCGTCGTCACTTTGGTGCACACACCGCGCTTAAAGGGGCTGGGATAGAAGACTGGTCGGTTTTTGAGCGTGTTGAAACCGCGCTGGAGTGCCGGCGACTTCGATTTTGTCTTTAGTTGTGTGCGTCCTTTGCGGACAAGTTGGGAGAGGCGAGCCATTTTTTCGAATTAAAATCCCGCCACGGCGGGAGTGTCAATACTCTACTCTATAGCGCAGTACCTGTCAAAAGGGAGAGGAGGGAGAAAAGGAGCACCGAGAAGTACGGGGCAAGAAAGTAAAAGAACACCAGTATAAGGAGCGTGCCGGAGAGTATGCCGAGCCGCTCAAAATTGATCCGAAAGGTGTCGTATGCTCTTGAGACCGCGGGTGAAAGGGCCGAGAGGACGGCCGAAAGTACTTTAGAACCGTCGAGTGGCGGTACGGGAATAAGATTAAAAAGCGCCAAAAGCAGGTTGACATAGGCGATGATGCTGAAAGCGGCGACAAGGTCGGGCCCTAATTGCGCCCCCGAAAAGCGTATGAGAAGCCCAAAAATAAGCGCGAGCAGGATGTTTGTCCCCGGACCGGCAAACGCGACAAGCCCCTCGCCATACCTGCCTCGCAAGTTGTAGGGGTTGTACGGCACCGGCTTGGCGTAGCCGATGAGTATCGGCGCATGAGTGAGAAGCAAAAGACCGGGGAGCAGAACCGAGCCAACCGGGTCGATGTGGCTTAGGGGGTTTAGAGTGAGCCGTCCCGCCAGGCGCGCGGTCGGGTCGCCGAGCCAGTTGGCCATATAACCGTGAGAAACCTCGTGGAGCACGATAGAGACGATAAGCACGACAATGCCGAAGATGAGGTCAATTTGCATACAATAGAAACTATGGTAGCATATCGCGGTCTACTCTCGCATACTATGGCTAAAATCTGCCCCATAACCAAAAAGCACTCGATTGTCGGCGGCGGCTACAGCAACCGCATCCGCGCAACGAAGTTCAACCCCACTGGCAAGGTCCGCAAGCAGGTCAACCTGCAAAAGAAGCGTATTTTCGTACCCGAGTTGAACCGCCGCGTCACTGTCACCCTCTCAACACAGGGCATGCGCACGATGGCAAAGAACGGCGTCTACAAAACACTCAAAAAAGCCGGGGTGATTTAACGCTCGCCCGCACACTGAAACGCGGCACCGTCGGAGAAACATCTGATGGTGCCTTTTTGGTCGGTGCGCAAAATGTTTGCGCCGACATTTTGAAGCGCCGCGAGCGCCGCCTGTGTTGGATGACCGTAAGTATTTTTTGCTCCCACGGAGATGAGCGCCACTGTAGGAGAGACCGCCGTGACAAACTCCTCGCCGCTGGAAAAGCGCGAGCCATGATGCCCCACTTTTAAAATATCGCTGTGGAGTGCCTCTCCGTCGAGCAACAGGAGCTGCGTCTCAACCCCCTTCCCCACGTCGGCCATCAAGAGCGCCTCGCTTTGTCCGTACACCAAGCGCACAACAATACCTCCTTCGTTGACCTTGTCGCTCGGCACATTTGACACGTCGTGGTCCGGATAGAGTATGTCGAGCCGCGCTCCCCCGCCTATATCAAGCGACATCCCTCGGCGGGCAATAACGCGCGGTACCGCAAACTCGCTCACCTCCTGCTCAAGCGCGCGGGCAGTCGCCGTGGATTTTGGGATGCCGGGCGATATAAACACACCCACCTCGTAGCGCTGTAAGAATCCGACAAATCCGCCGATATGGTCGGCATCCGGATGCGTTTCGATTATCGCGTCTATCGAGCGGTCGAGTGCGGGCATTACTCCGGGCAAGGCGCGCAGTAGCGCATCGCCAGGGCCGCCGTCGACGAGCACCTGCACGCCGGTCGGCGACTCTATATACAAAGCGTCGCCCTGCCCGACATCGAGCACTGCAAAAAGAAGCTGTGGCGGATGTTGTGCAAAAGCAAACGGTGCCTGCACATACACCGCACTCCACACTCCGGCACAAAAAACCGCAAGCACGGCGGCAACATAAAAAGGCATATGTTTGGCAAACACGGGAGACCTCATACACCTAGTATAAATAGAAAAAGGCGCGGTCGGTTCATAGAGAACCCCGCACCTTCCGTAAACCTCTCAGAGCACCGATAGTTTGGCGTCTCTGAGGATCTCGAGATTTTTTGGGGAATAGGTTTTTTGGGGTCGTTTATCCCCCCTTGGATCCCTCACGGTGATTCCCCTCATCGCGAGGTCTTTAAACATCTTCACCACCACCTGTTCGGCCCGGCGCTTCTCCCAAGCGTCGACTCCATACATAGTGGTCACAAACAAGCCCACAAGCCCTGTCGCGGCAATGGCGCCGCGAATTACAACGCCCGATAGCCGCATCGCGCCCTCCCCCTATTTCCTGTATCAAACCGCACTCTGTCCTTTGTATACTACATATGCAAAATTTGGCAATGCGCCTTTCAACGGTTTGATATACTAGAGGGTGTGGACTACTCGCCAAAAACATTTACCCTCCCCGTTTTAAACGGCATATCAGCCACGTCGGTCGAGGAACATCTCGGACTCTACGCGGGCTATGTCAAAAATTTTAACGCTATGTCGGCACTCTTGCCGGAGTATGCCAAAGATTCCGAAAAAAATGCGCACGCTCTCTCGGAGCTTATCCGCCGCCGCTCGTTTGAGTTTGACGGAATGCGCCTGCATGAGCTCTACTTCGAGCAGTTGGAGGAAGGCAATAAACCTCTGACCGCAGGCGGGCCCTTGTCCGCCGCTTTTGAAAAAGAGTATATGAAAGTCGAACATGTCGTACCCTATCTCACCGCAATAGGGATGATGCGCGGTCCGGGCTGGGCGATGATGTATTGGGATCCAGAGGGAAAGCAGTTTCTTGCCGGCTTTAGCGGCGAGCAGCACCAGGGGCATTTTGTAACACTGCCTATAATCCTCGCACTCGATGTGTGGGAGCACGCCTACCTGCTCGACTACGGCGCAAGCGGCAAACAAAAATACATCGAGGCCTTTTTTGACAATCTCAACTGGTCGGTGTGCGAGCGGCGGTTCGCGAGTGCGCAACAATAGCCCACACCCCCAGCGGCAGGTAAGCACCGAGTGCAATCCAACCAGAGAAAGCCGGCACTATATAGGAACCGAGCGGAAGTAATGAAGAGTAGTGTGCAACCGCGATAATGCCGCCAAGCAACCACTCCCCAAAAAGCGCGGGTAAGAGAGCAATGAAGGGATGAATGAGCGAGAGGGCACCGGCAAGAAATCCAAAAAGCATCGCCAAAGGCACAAGTGGAAGCACCACAATATTGACGGGGAAGGAGACAAGCGAGAATACGCCCGTGTAGTAGAGCAGTGCCGGTAGGACAAACAACTGCACGGCAATGGTGGTCGCGGCAGTGGAGCGTACTATCCCTGCAGGCAAAACGCGTGTGAGCAGACGCTCAACCTGCGGACTAAGGGTGATAAGTCCAAGAGTCGCCAAAACACTTAAAACAAATCCGACATCAAAGAGCGCGAGCGGGTTATACAGCAGCATCGCAAGCGCGGCGGCGCACAAGCTGCGCAGTGCAAGCGCCGGCCTTTCGAGATAGCGCGCCAAAACAGCGATGAGTCCCATTAAACAGGCGCGCACGGTGGCCATCCCGCCTCCGGCCATCAGTGCAAAAAGTACAATAATGATGCCGACGCTTACCAGAGCGGCGCGGCGCGGCAAAAAGACGCTCAAAAACCGCAGCGACCAGTCGGCCACCACGCCGATATTGTAGCCAGAAAGTACTACAATATGTATGAGCCCTGCAATGATAAACGCCTGCAGTATGCTGGCGGGCAAGCCGGCCTTCTCACCGAGCAGCAGCCCCTCCATAAGCGAGACCTGCGGCTCCTTCATCACACGCTCCAGCGCGCGCTCAAACGAATGTTTAAGCGTGTAGAGAGTACGGTAGACGCTCGGCGGTCCGTCCTCTGCCGCTCGCAGCACCGCGTACTGCACCACCGCCGTGACACCGCGCGCGCGGAGATACCCAGGGTAGTCGAAAGTGCGGCCGTTGTTTGTCTCAAACGCCTGCGGCTCCTCTACGACACCGCGCACCTCTACTATGTCGCCGTACTGGAGCGCTGTGTCGCGGGGTAAAACCGCAAGCAACTTCCCTTTTGCCGCGCCGTCTAACGGACCACCGTTGATTGTTCGAACCTCCAGCGTCACGCGCACCGAGGAGGCGCGACGATCCGGGTCATCGGCTACCGTACCTGCTACCACTGCCGCGCGGCCGACATAGGAGACAAAGGGCTGCTCCTGCGCGCCAAACGCACTCCACATACGCACGCCAAGCGCGACACCCACTGCCAGTAATAATAAAAGTACGCCGCGGCGCATTGTTACTTATGAGCGGAAAACTCGGCGATGATTTCTTTTTCTTCCGCGGCTGAGAGCGCCTTTTTAAACCGAGCGGACTTGCCGCGCACCCCCTGCTCGCACTCAGCCCAGGTCTTGTGCACCAGCACCTTGCCGTCTACGCGGCTGACATAGGAATACGCTTTGGCTTTGGCGCGCGCACTCGATGCTGATTTATTTTTTTGTAAATTGCTGTCCGCGCCGAGGTGTGACACAGCAACCCCATAGCTGGCGCGCGCTCCACTGTAGAGCTGCACCTTCTGCCCCACTGCCAAGGCAGAGGCAACAGCATCGGCGCGCTCGTTACCTGCCACACCGACGTGCCCACCGACATACTGCCAGTCGACCTCACTGCCGCTTGCGGCTACCGTGGCGTCGAGCGACTGCCACAGGTCCTGATTTATAACTGCCTTCTTTTCTTTGGTCTTCCAGCCGTTCTTCTTCCACCCGTGGACCCACTTGGTAATGCCGTTGATTACATACGAGGAGTCGGAGTAGACAACGCGCACAGCGGCAGGCGCAGTGTTGCACGCGCGCAGGCCTTCTATCGCCGCACGTAGCTCCATGCGGTTGTTGGTGGTCTGCTTTTCAAACCCGCCCAACTCCGTCACTGTATCTCCCGCTACCACCACGGCGGCCCAACCCCCCGGCCCCGGGTTGCCCTTCGATGCCCCGTCGCTAAAAATCACTATCCGGTCGGTCTTTTGCATTCCTTGCAGTATAACCTAGCGGTAATAAAAACAGCCCGCCAAAACGAGTCAAACAAATCTACCAAAACCTAGAGGCGACGCCTCTAGGTTTGATGTTTTCCGAATTCTAAGGACAACTCTTTATAGTACGCGTCTGCTTCACTTAGTACTTGGTCTAATGGAGTTTGATCTTTCAACAGTTCCCTGATTTCTGGGTCAAGCAAGAGCTGCTCTGGCCGGCCTTGTGACTCCCCAAAGTAGTCTTGCATGCTTGAGTAGGGATATTCGAGTAATCGTTTTTCCAAAGTGCGCAGACTTTTTGCGCCGCCCTTCTTCCAACCAGGATCAAAGACTTCTGCCGGATTTAAATGTATATATTGTGTAACTCGTTTTAAATAACCATCATCAGTGATATGTTTTGAACGGAACGGGGTAACAAAAAGATTGCCGACTCTTTTCCTTTTTATATTGAAATACATCGTGTACCCTGTAAAAACCTTGTGCATGAATTTTGAAATTCCGCCCTCAATATTTTCACGCAATAGCAGGTGGGGGTGGTTGCCCATAAGGCAATAGGCTCCTATGCTCACAAAGGGAGTTCCCTGGGATACTGAAAAAATATCGGCATGTGTAAGATGTTGAACATTTCCACGATTAATTGTTTCGCTACTGTTGGCAAGATAGAGCAGTTCGGTAAATCTATTAAAATCGGCTTCATTTTCAAACACTGTGCGCTTATCAACACCGCGCGTGAAGCAGTGATACCACTCATTTGGAGCAAACGGTGTTCTCCTGTATCCCATCTTGACAGTATACCCTGAATTCTAGAGGCGTCGCCTCTATGATTTAGAGTATATCAACCACGCGCAGCCGCGCCGCGCCGCGCCAGTCGAGCTCGATGTGGCCCACAATGTCGGCGCGGGCGCCCGCTGTTATTTTTTTAGAAAACGAGTCCGGGGTGGAGAAGAAGGCGATGCCTCCCGCGCGCGTGCCGTCCTGCTCGAGCGACACTTCCAAGTGATTTTGCTGTTTGCCGAACATCCGCGTAGCGGCAACGGAGACACCGGGGAATATAAACAGTGGCTTCTCGTTAGCCACACCAAAGGGAGCCATCTGCCGCAAGTCGCGCTCGGCGCGCGAAATCTCCGCAAGAGAGAGTTCGCGGTCGATAAACACCTCCGGAGCGGCACTCGCGCCGGCAGTAAGCGAAGAATAGGCGCTTGCCAGTTCGGCTGGCAAGCGATGCACTCCCTCCTCGGTGAGGGAGAAGCCGCCGGAGGCAGCGTGTCCGCCAAAGTGTTCGAAGGAACCCCTGGCCGCTTCCATAAGTGCAACAATATTGACTCCCTCTGCGGCGCGGCAACTGCCGCGTAGTATCTCGCCGCCCTCGCGCCCCCACAAAAAAACCGTCTTACCATGCGCTTCGACCAGTTTGTTGGCGACAAGCCCCAAAATCCCCGGCCGCCACTGCGGACTGCCCATTACAATGAGCGGACTTAAGGTGAGATCAATCCCCGCGACACGCTTGTTGACCTCGCGCACGGTCGCCGCCACCAACCCCTTGCGCGCATCGTTTATGCGGTTGAGCTCTGCCGCCAGCACGTGTGCCTCCTCGAGACCCTGCGCGGCAAGGAGAGAGGCGGCAGCTTGCGGAGTATCCATACGCGAGGCGGCATTGATGCGCGGAGAGATCATAAAGGTAACGTCATCCTCGGTGAGCGTTCGTGCACTGATGCGTAAAAGTTTTAGAAGCGCGGCGATGCCGGGCCGCCTCCCCCGCCGCATTACCACAAGCCCGCTGTGCGCGAGCATCCGGTTTTCTCCCACCAGAGGAACCATGTCCGAGAGTGTTGCTATTCCGACCAGATCCAGAAACCACTTTTCCTGGCCCTCGCCGAAACCCGCCGGGCGGTCCTTAGACAAAATCGCCTGCATCAGCTTCCACGCCACCCCCGCGCCGCACAGGCCGTCGAATGGGTATCTGCTGCTTTTTAGTTTGGGATTAATGAGCGCAAACGCACGGGGCAGAACCTCCGGCTCAAGGTGATGATCGGTCACAATAACATCAACTCCTTTTTGTTTTGCAAAAGCTATCGGCTCCACCTCGGTGGTACCGAGGTCGATGGTGATAATGAGCGCAACCTGCTGCGCCGCGAGCTCCTCTATCCCCTCTGTGTTCAGCCCGTAGCCCTCTTTGTGACGATGAGGGATGTAGTGGATAACATCGAGCCCGTAAATGCGCAGAAACTCGCAGAGCATCACTCCGCCGGGTATGCCGTCGGAATCGTAGTCGCTCCACACCGCCACGCGCTCGTTATTTTTTTTTGCGCTTAAGATGCGCTCGACTGCCGCCCCCATGTCGGGTAGTAGAAAGGGGTCGTGGCTGTCGGCGTTGTAGTCCGGGTTAAGAAACGCCTCGTGTAGCTCCGGCGCGATGCCGCGCACAAGCAGTAGGTGCGGCACAAGGTCTCCATGGAGCCGCTCGCGTACCTTATAGCGCTTCATCTGGTCTAGTATACTGGAGCGATGGCGGATTGTATTTTTTGTAAAATCGCGGCGGGCGAGATCCCCGCGCAAAAGACGCTTGAAAACGAAGAGTGTGTCGCTTTTTTGGATATACACCCAAAGGCCCCCGGACACACTCTACTGATACCAAAAAAACACTACCCGTGGATATGGGATATACCGGACGCACTGTTTGTAAAACTGTTTCAGACCGCAAAACAATTGGCGCCGGAGCTCAAAAAACAGGTGGGCGCCGATTATGTGCAACTCTCGGTCATTGGAAAAGACGTGCCTCATGCCCATATGCATCTGATCCCCCGCATGCTCTCCAACACCTCAGTGTTGCCGTAGCGCGTCGATAGCGGGCAGGGTCCCGCGTACCAAAAACTCCAGCATCGCTCCACCGCCGGTTGATATAAAGACCTTTTCGGCGTCGAACGTGTACTTCTCCACCGCGGCGGCGGTGTCTCCGCCTCCGACAACCGCGCGCGTGCCGCTGGCAGAGAGCGCGGAGGCGAGTGCCTCGGTGCCGTCGCGATACCCGCGCTCATACACTCCCATAGGGCCGTTCCAAAGCACAAACGGCGCTTGAGTAATCACCGTGCTCCATTTTTTAGACGTCTCCGGTCCGATGTCGATAATGCTCTCGTTGGCGCGGATGTCGAACACAAGACCGAGACGCTCGGCGTTTGACCCCTCTTCGGAAAATATCGCGTCAGTCGGAACTACGAGACGCTCGTTTGCCGCGACTTCCGTGGGCACGGGAATAGTGGAGATAAGAGAGGAGCCGAACGGGAGCCCCCGTGCTTTTATAACGTCGTTGGCGAGCGCGCCACCGAGGAGCACCTGCGCGTACAGCGACAGCAGTTTTGTAATCAGCGGCTCTTTTGTTTCAAACTTTGCCCCGCCGATGAGCGCGATGGCGCCCGGCGGCGGAGTGAGTGCCGCGGAAAGCCGCTCTATCTCCTCCTCAAAACGCAGTCCCGCGTAGCTTGGCAGAAGCGCGGAAAGAGCGACCATTGAGGCGTGCGAGCGGTGCGAGTTGGCAAACGCTTCGTTGACATAGAGGTCGCCGAGAGCCGCGAGTTTTTGTGCATACTCCGCGCTGTTGCTCTCCTCACCGGGATCAAAACGCAGATTCTCCTCCATCTCAAACGGCACCGAGGTGAGAGTGTGTAGATGCTCCGCAATCGGCGCTACACGCAAACCCTCTACCACTTTTCCTCCGGGGCGGCCGATGTCGGTGAGGATGATTATTTTTGCCGCGCCGTTTTTATGCAAAAGCTCGAGCGTCGGAAGCGCGGAGCGGATGCGCAGGTCATTTGCCACCCGCGGCGCACCGCGAGCCGTGTCGAGGGGGACATTAAAGTCGACGCGCAACAGCACGCGCTTGCCCGCGACCGGCGCCTCCCGCACACTGTGTATCCCCTCTCTCATTGCTTTTTTTTGCTGCCACGGACGGTCTTTATAATTTCTACAAATGAACTAATATCGGCGCTTGCGTGTCCGACTAAAAACCCGCCCGCGCCGCCCGTCTCAACAAGTGCGGAGGCGTTCTCCCCCTCGACCGAGCCGCCGTACAGGATGCGGACTTTAAGCGCCCGCGGTCGGTCGAGCAGGTCGGCCAGCGTCTTTCGTATAAAAATAATCGTCTCCTCAAGCTCGGAGGGAGCCATAGCATCTTTTGCCGACTTCCCTATCGCCCACACGGGCTCGTAGGCGACCACCAATTTCTGTGCAACCCTTTCTTGGTCGCGCAAGGCCGAGGCAAGCTGTGCCTCCAAGAGGCCCCAGTGCGCGCCGTCCGGAGTACGCTCGCGCTCGCCAATGCACAGCACCGGAGAGAGCCCGGCCTCGGCCGCAGACAGAAGCTCGGCACGCACCGCCTCGTCGCTCTCGCCCGCCGCACGCCTTTCGGAATGCCCGACAATGACAAAACTCACTCCGGCGTTTTTAAGCATAACTGCGGACACCTCGCCGGTGTGAGCTTTATCCTGAGCAGAGTCGGAGGAGCTGCTGTGCGCGGAGAGCGTCTGCGCTCCCACTTTAATTAAAGAGCGTTTGAGGAGCGCGGAAACTCCCGGCAGCAGTACAAAAGAGGGGGCGAGCCATATCTCGACTCCGGAGAGCGCCAAAGAAGAACGCTTGATCCCTTGGACCATCTTTTTTGCCGCCTTCGGCGACTCTATATACATCTTCCAGTTTGCTATCACGAGCATCTTTTTAGCCATTCAAAAACTATACCATTTTATGGAGGGAGGTTTATATACGCAAAAAACCGCCAAACGGCTGCAAGCATTAGAGGTGCTCACAGCCGCTTAGCGGCTTTAAAACGGTATTAATCCCTTTCAAATCCTCCATCCATAATGAAGTGCTTGAAAGGGAGTAGGTGCGCGAGGCACCCACTCGATAGTATTGCCCGATGCGCTCGGACGGACGGGGAAAGCTGGGCGGATTAAATCAACCCACGCTCCGACAAACGAGCCTCGGCCATTTCCAGACCAGACTCATTTATTCCTGCACGCCCGAAGGCGTAGCAGCAAAAACCATAGTGTATAAGAGCGACATCCTCCGCCCCATACCTTGCCGCTTCTGACTCGGCAGCATTTAACTCTTCTCCAAGTTTCTCCCACTCGCCTTTTTGGGCGAGTCGGATAAACTTCTGGCCCAGATCTCCATACACTTTTTTCGAATATTCAGTTTCCAGGGCCTGCATGATGCGATCCGTCATTTCTCTCTCCATTACACTCAGCCGCACGCGGCGGTCATGAGCGCAGTGACAAGTACCCTTTGCTTTAAGATGTCGCGCAGGGCATGCGACACCCGAGGGCTCCAGGCGCTGCACCAAGGGGGTGCCAGACGCGGGAGCATTCGATCGCTTATCGTTTCGGCGATCGAAAGTTTGGTTTAGGGTTTCGTCTGCACTACTCCCCTTTCAAATCCTCCATCCATAATGAAGTGCTTGAAACGGGAGGGGTCAATATTTATAGTGCGATCCCTCGTACCGTACCAATCCTTCGATTACTCTCAAGATCAGTCCGGCGACGAGGAACAACATCTTTTCGCTTTCGCGAAGTGTTATTCTCCCGACATATGTCGGGACCCACTCCACTGCGTGGAGGGGCTTCATATCGCTATTTAGTTGTCAGAGAGCGGGTGAGTAATAAAATACGGCCGGGGTTCTCTTCTTTAATATAAGAAGGAATGTCCCGGCCGTGTGCCGATTACTTCCCCTCTAAAGAAGCGCCGCCTCGTGCGGCCAAAGAAAACCTATTTCCGAACAATTACTCTCTGTGTTTAGTATACACCCATACTTGACTTTTGTCAAGTGCTGATGCTTATACAGAACCTATACGTCCAAAATATAGCTTAAAATAAGAGTTTTTCGACTTCTTTAATATCGGTGAGGCCTTGGTGCGCCTTAAAGAGCCCGTCTTCCACTAAATTGAGTCCTAGCACCTCGCCCCCCACAGATACCTCCTGTATGCCGATAAGGCCATTGTAGCCCCCCTCACATTCGCTACACCCGATGGCGCGGGGGAACTGGAGATCCTTCCACTGTGCGTCTTTTGCCACCCTCCCCTCTTCTTTAAGAGCGCCGAGAACGCGGGCACACTGTGCCCCGCTCTCCAGCGTATCGCTCTCAAGCCGCGTAAGTTTGCGTGTATCTAAAAAGTGCTTACTACAAAGCTTGCGTAGAAGGGCGGTTTTAATCGAAACGTCCGCGTTTGGTAGAAGCAATGCATCATCGAGCACCGCCACCACAAGCACGCCACGCTTGCCCGCGGCGGCGGCAAGCACCGCCACCTCCTGCTCGCCCACCGAGTCCACCCCCACGATGTCGGGGTCGCTGCGTAAAACGCCACGCAACACTGCCCCCATCGACAGTCCTGTTTGACCAAGATCGGCTTGCGCCACGCGCGGCAGGGTGTGCGCCACCGCGCGCTCAACCGTGGCAACCGAGCACTCCGGCGTGTTGAGCATATCCAAAAGTGTATAAAGCAGCGTAGAGGAGCCAGGGCCCGCAATAGTAATGAGCCCGCTCCGGCGCAGCAGCGAGCGGTGTACGCGCTCGAGCGCCTCTCCGTGGAAACCCAATCCCTCGAGCGTATACCCGCGGCGGGCTTTCTCGCGCACTATACTCATCACCATTTTTTCTCCCTGGAGCAGTGGAACGGTCGAGACGCGCACCGCGATGTCCTCGCCGTATCCAAGGTCGACCCGCACCCGGGCCTCATGCGGAAGCGCCCCGCCGGAGAGGCCTGCCAGCCCACGCAGCGTGCTCATTATGTTTTTGCCTGCCGCACCCGAAAGCGCCATCGCATCGCGCAGTACTCCGCGGATGCGGTAGCGGATCAAAAACCCTTCGGCCCCCTGCTCTAAATGCACATCGGAGGCCCCTGCCGCAAGCGCATGGCGCAGCAGCGTGTCGAGGAGGTTAGGACTTTCCTCGCGCTCAAGCGCGCTGCCGTAGGTCTGATAAAGGTGGCGCTGATAGTGCCGGAGTGCCCCACGCAGCGAGTCGGCGGTAGTGAGCCGCGGCAGCACGCGATAGCGCGCTTCCAAAAAACCGAGATGTTCCATATCGTCGAGGTTGAGCAGCGCCACCTCGAGTGTGTGGCCGTTTAGCGCGTAACCGACGGCATTGTACTCGCGCGCGAGGGGCTCGGGGATAGCGAGGAGCGCTTCGAGCGCGATGTCGCTGTGGGCAAGTGTTATAAAAGGCACACCAAGCTGGTGCGCCAAGGAATGCCGCTGATCATCATCACCGAGCACCTCTCTTTTTAGCCACCTTATTTCGCGCTCCATTGACATCATTATATAGCAGGAGTAGGATGTCTGTATCTGATAACTGCCCCGAGTGGGCGGTTTTCTCTTTTTTAAGAGAGCAGATTTACATAATAAACACACTACTACTATGTTCGATCTAAAAGTAATGAACTCGGTTTTGGGCGAGCTGGAGGAGGAGCGCGGAATCCCGAAAGAAAAAGTGGTCGAGGCGATTGAGGCCGCGCTCGCTACCGCGTACAAAAAAGAATACGCAAAAAAAGGCCAGATCATCCGCGCCCACATCGACCTAAACTCGGGCACGACCGAATTCCAGCAGGTAAAGACCGTGGTCGACAACTCGACCGTCCGCTTTGTGAGCGAAGAGGAGGAAGAGGAGTATAAAGAAAAAGAGCCCGCGCTCGACGCAGAGGAAAATCCCCTCCCCGTGCTGCCTATATTTAACGACGAGCAGCACATAAAGCTCGAGGACGCCAAGTTTATCAAGCGCGACGTATCGGTGGGCGACGAACTCGTCTTCCCGCTTGAGCCGCAGGACGACTACGGACGCATTGCCGCACAAACGGCAAAACAGGTCATCATCCAAAAAATCCGCGAAGCGGAAAAGGTTTCCGTCGTGGCCGAGTATGGCGCGCGACAGGGTGAAATTGTCTCCGGCACCGTGCAGCGCATGGAGCGCGGCAACATATACATCGATCTTGGCCGCGCTACCGGTATACTCCCCTACGACGAGCAGATACCGGGCGAGCGCTACCGCCAGGGAGAGCGCATCCGCGGGGTACTCTACCAGGTGGAGGAGTCGCCGCGCGGCATCTATCTCCGGCTCTCCCGCGCCAAACCAGAGTTTTTGGTCAAACTCTTCGAGATGGAGGCACCTGAGGCCGCCGCAGGGACGGTGGTGTTTAAGGCGATAGCCCGCGAGGCGGGCAGCCGCTCCAAGGTGGCGGTCGCCTCGACCGACCCGCATGTCGACCCAGTGGGCTCGCTCGTGGGCCAGCGCGGTGTGCGTGTAAGCACGGTAACCTCGGAGCTGGGGGGCGAAAAAATCGACCTTATAGAGTGGAACGATGATCCGAAGCAGTTTATAGAAGAGGCACTCTCTCCGGCGCGCATCCTCAACGTCACGCTCAACGAGGAGGAGCACAAAGCGACCGTGGAGGTGGCCGACGACCAGCAGTCGCTCGCCATAGGGCGCGGGGGGCAAAACGTGCGCCTGGCGGCCAAGCTGACCGGCTGGCGCATCGACATACAATCCCTCGGAGGCCCCAAGGTCGCCGAAGTTGAGGGTAAGGACGCGCCTGCTCCAGAAGCTCCTCCACCTATTGCTACCGAATAACAAATTATTTGCGTTACACTACACTTATATGAACTTGTGGCACGATATACCGCTCGGTGAAGGGGCTCCAGAGGAGATTAATGTAATAGTAGAAATCCCTAAGGGTTCGCAAAATAAATACGAGATAGATAAAGAGACCGGGCTTATGGCTCTTGACCGCGCCAACTACTCGGCCGCCGCCTATCCGTGCGAGTACGCGTTTGCGCCACAGACATACGCCGAGGATGGCGACGCCATTGACGTGCTTATCCTTTCAACCTTCCCTATCCCGCCGGGGATATTGGTAAAAGCCCGCCCGGTCGCGTTTATGGAGATGGTAGACACTGGCGAAGTAGACCCTAAAATAATCTGCGTCCCGGTCAAGGATAAACGCTGGGAAAATGTTAAAGACCTTGCCGACATCAATCCGCACACCCTCAAGGAGATCCAGCACTTTTTTGAAACGTATAAAGAGCTAAAGGGAGACAAGGTGACTATCTCCGGATTCAAGGATAAGGCGGCGGCTATCGTGGCACTCCAGACATCAATTGAGGCCTACAAAACCAAGTTCAAAAAATAATCCACAGTTTCTGTAGTGGGGGCTTGCGGGGCGGTATACTAAAGGTATGAAAAATTTACGATATATCGCTTTGACTGCGGCCCTTTTACTCGCCCCTGCCTTTGTGTTGGCCCAAAGTGCATCGATAGACATAGGAGCCGATGTAAGAGTAAAGCAACTCCCCGCGGTGAGACCGGCGGCTTCGGCGCAGGTACGCGTTGAGACAAAAGCAAATGTAGATGCTAGTCATGCCGAGATGCAAGCAAATCGGGAGCAGAAACGCGAGGAGATGCGTACAAAAATGGAAGAGCGGCAAACGGAAGTGCGCGCCAAAATTGAAGCGGCAAAAACAAAAGCGCAGGAGAAGTACGGCGAGGCGGTGCAGCGAAGCGTCGGCAACATTGTCGATATGCTCACCAAGGCCACGGAGCGTTTGGGCGGCATCGCCGACAAAATAAGCGCGCGTATAATTGAGCTCCAAGGCATGGGGGTATCAATGGATGCCTCGGCTGCCCTTTTGGTGACAGCGCGCGCCGATATTTCTGCGGCACAAACGGCGGTAGCCGCAGTGGGTGCTACCCTTTCTGCGGCTCTCTCAAGCAGTGCGCCTAAGGGCGAGATGCTCAAGGTGCGCACGGCCGTTAAGGCAGCCGAGGATGCTATCCGTGTTGCCAAGCAATCGCTCCACACTGCACTCCAGTCGATACGGACAGAAGGCCGGGCGTCCGTGTCTACAGAAGCATCTACTAACTAATTTTAAAATTTTATGCCTCCACAAACACCCACTCAAACCCCCGTCGCTCCGGTACAGCAACCACCTGTCGCTCCGCCCACTCCTCCTCCTGCGACACCTATGCCCTCCGCCCCAAATGGTAGCTCGATGGGCCCTATAATAGGCATCGCCATAGTTGTTGTTTTGCTCGCCGCCGGAGGCGCATACTTTTTCTACACACAGCAGCAAGATCTGCGGCTCCAGGAAGAGCAGGCAAAACTGCAGGCAGTGCAGGACCAGGCGGCAGCCCAACAGGCGCCCGCCGCCGAGGACACTCTGCAAGCCGAGCTCGATGCTACCGCAAACGACAGTACACAAGCAGACCTCGACGCGCTCAACAACTCTTTGTAAATCGGGGCTCCTCTGGTAGTATCGCGTGATGTCTCTGCAAGATAGCGCACAGGCGTTTGTGCTCAAAAAACTCCCCGAGTCCGAAGTGGAACTCATGGGCGAGGTCCCTTTTGAGGTACTCGCCCCCTACCGAGAAGGCGCGCTCGCGCACATTGCACAGCACCTGCAGATGCCTGGCTTTCGCCCCGGACATATCCCGCCGGAGGTCGCGCTCAAAAAAGCGGGCGAGCTGGCCGTGCTCGAGGAGCAGGCGGAGCTTTTTATAAAAGATTTTTATCCGATACTCATCAAAACGCACACAGTGGAGGCGGTCAGCCGCCCCGATATCCGCGTTACCAAACTGGCGCCGGGGAACCCTGTCGGCCTTGTCGTGCGCGCAACGGTGTATCCGGAGGTAACCCTGCCCAAGGGATGGAAGGGCTTACACGAAAAAGTTGCGCTGGAGCCAAGCATGCCGGCGAGCGATGAGGAGGTTGCACAGACGTTGGAGAACCTGCGCCAATCGCGTAAGAAAGATGACGCGGTGCCGGAACTCAATGATGAGTTTGCAAAAAGCGTTGGTGCGTTTGAGACGCTAGAGGCGCTCAAAGAGCAGATAAAAAAAGGAATCGGCGAGGAGAAAGTGCGCCATGCGCGCGATGTCCGGCGCGGCAAGCTGATAGAGCTGCTGCTCGAGCAATCGATGCTCGCTGTCCCCCGCCTCTTTGTAGAAAGTGAGCTCGAAAAGATTATGTCGCAGATGCGCGAAGACGTGAAGCGCTTCGGGATGGAGCTGGAGGAGTATTTTAAAAAGACAAACAAGACCGAGGAGGGAGTGCGGGCGGAGTTTCGAGACCAGGCGGCCAAACGCGCCAAACTCCAGCTTGTTTTGAACAA
>Ga0155710_110_pt1 | contig 23449 bp, 24 predicted proteins | sample RifCSPlowO2_01_FD_107367 | JGI IMG/M metagenome (GOLD analysis project Ga0155710, IMG submission 107367) | Candidatus Adlerbacteria bacterium RIFCSPLOWO2_01_FULL_54_21b | reverse complement strand
GCCGCCGCCGAGTGCGCACCACTGTTGTTCTTCTTGTGAGTTCGCTATTTTTGTTGTCCAGTGCAGTAGGTCTGACCTACTTGCCGGCGCTACAGATAAACACTGTCGTAGTAAGCGGTGCGCAGACGGTGTCCTCCAGTACCATCGAGCAGTTTGTCCGCGAGCGGCTTGCGGGCTCGTACGGTCATATTCTGCCCAAAAGCGATATCTTTTTATATCCGAAGCGTGATATCAGCGCAGCTCTCAAAGTGGAGTACCCGCTGCTCGCAAGCGCCGAGGTGTATGCCGTTGACTTTCACACTATTGCCGTCGCATTGGTCGAGCGCTCTCCGCGCGCACTGTGGTGCCCTTCATCTAGTTCGACTTATTTATCACAGGGCTCCTGCTATTTTATGGACGAAAACGGCGTCATCTATGCCGAAGCGCCTCATTTCTCTGAGCCGGTATACACAAGCTATCGGGGGCCGTCGGAGAGTGTGACTCTGCCGCGGCAGTACCTACAGCCGGGAGAATTTTTGTCGCTCTCAGCGCTGGTGGATGCTATTATGCAAAAAATATCCGCCGAGCGGCTGGAGGAGGTGGAGGTAGACGCACAGTCGGACGTGCGGATGCGCTTTGCCGACGGGTGTGTACTCATCTTTGCCCTGCACGACGAAGGCGGTGATGTGTTTGAGCGTTTCTCTCTCGCACTGCAGAGCGCTCCCTTTGCGGGTCAAAAGCTTTCACAGTTTGAGTACTTGGATTTGCGCTTTGGCGATAAACTGTATTACAAAGAGAACAAATGAAGAATTTCTGGGCCGAAAAATGTCTGCCTCTCTATGTATTGGCGCCGTTGGCAAACGTCACTGATGTGGCTTTTAGGCGCCTGATAGCCAAGTACTCCAAGGTCCCGGGGGGTACGCTTTTTGTGACGTATACCGAGTTTGTCTCGGCCGATGGCCTGTGTAAGGCGGACGAGGAGGGGAGACAGAAGCTCATGCGCGACTTGCTGTTTACCGAGCATGAGCGTCCTATTGTGGCGCAGTTCTTTACCGCAACACCCGAACATATGGAGAAGGTTGCCGCATTGGCACAAGAAATGGGTTTTGACGGCGTTGATATCAATATGGGCTGTCCGGATAAGGCGATAGAAAAGCAGGGTGCGGGGGCGAAACTTATTTTAGCCCCCGCACTGGCGCAGGAGCTTATCGCTGCGGCAAAGCGTGGCGCGCCCGCTCTCCCCGTGTCAGTCAAGACGCGACTGGGCTACAACAAAGATATATTGGAGGAGTGGCTGCCGGCGCTTCTTGCGGCAAAGCCCGCAGCCGTCATACTCCATGCACGTACGCGCAAAGAAATGTCAAAAGTGCCTGCGCGGTGGGAGAGGGTCAAGCGCGCGGTCGAGATACGCGACGAGCGTGGGAGCACAGCGCTCATCATCGGCAACGGCGACCTGCGTGATGTAGAAGATGCCGAGCAAAAAATAAAAGAGTCGGGCGCCGACGGAGCGATGCTCGGCCGCGCTATTTTTGGCCGGCCGTGGCTTTTTGCCGGGGCCGGCGAAGCAAAAGTTTCTTTCGAAGGAACTTTTGCTTCGCCGGAAAAACGTCTCCGGGTGCTGGTGGAGCATACAAAGTTGTTCGAAGAGTTGCTCGGCGATATCAAAAACTTTGCGATTATGAAAAAGCACTTTAAGGCCTATGTAGAAGGGTTTGAAGGGGCAAAAGAGCTGCGCATACAGCTGATGGAAACTAAAAATTCCGCCGAGGTGGAGCGTGTAGTAGAAGAGTATATACTTAAAAACAATGAAAAAGGGAGATAACACCGCACGCACTCCTATGGCGCTCTATCGGACCTACCGGCCGCTGGAGTTTAAAGATGTGCGCGGGCAGGGCGAGATAGTGTCGGTGCTTGAGGCGGCGGTCAAAAGAGGCAAAGTGGCACACTCCTACCTCTTTGCGGGCGGGCGCGGCACCGGCAAGACCTCTATGGCACGCATCCTTGCACACGCTCTTAGTACGAGCGAGCAGGACATCTACGAGATGGATGCCGCGAGCAACCGCGGCATCGACGAGATACGCGAGTTGCGCGAGGGGGTGGCGACGCTTCCGTTTAATTCGACCTATAAGTTTTATATCATCGACGAGGCACACGCTCTTACACACGATGCGTGGGGGGCGTTGCTTAAAACGCTGGAAGAACCGCCGCCACACGCGATATTTGTGCTCGCCACAACAGAGCTCGACCGCGTGCCCGACACTATAACCTCGCGTTGCCAGGTGTTTAATTTTAAAAAACCGTCGCACGAGACCCTCAAAACGCTTGCGCTCGATATTTCAAAAAAAGAAGGAGCGACTCTTGAGCCGGCGGGTGCCGAGCTCATCGCACTCATAGGCGACGGCTCCTTCCGCGATACGCTCGGGATTTTGCAAAAAGTGCTCACGGTGTCTACCGACTCGCGGCTAACAGAGGAGGAGGTGGGCAAGGTTGTAGGTGCTCCCCGCGGCGAGGTGGTCAACCACTTCCTCTCCGCGCTCGCCGCAAAAGACGTGGCCGAGGCGGTGGGGCAGTTCCACACAGCACTCCGGGGCGGGGCAGAACCGAAGGTGTTTGTGCTTTTGGTGATAACAAAAGTGCGTGCCATGCTTCTGCTGCGCTTTGCCCCAAAACTTAAGGGCGAGCTGGCCGAGCAGTTTGGACAAGACGATCTCGAGTTTTTGCAGGGGCTTGCAACAACCGGTGCCGCACTAAACGCCTCCGTATTGGCTGAGCTCCTCACCGCGCTTATAGAAATGAACCGCGCGCCCCTGCCCCAACTCCCACTGGAGCTTGCGCTGTATCGGGCGTTGGGATAGAGTCTCCGCAGACGGACAATTCATATAGAAACCAAGGAGGAGTTTTGCCATGCCGACGCTATCACCGCTACGCAAGGCCGTTTCGTTACTTCCAGGGCTTGAGAACATCCATCGCGGTAAAGTTCGCGACACATACCGGCTGGATGATGGCCTCCTGCTGGTCGTTTGCACCGACGGTATCAGCATCTTCGACTTCGTGCTCAATGCCACCATCCCCGACAAGGGAATGGTTCTTATGGCGATGACACACTACTGGCTCAGGTTGCTTCACGAGCACGGGATCAGAACGCACTTCGTTGCGGCGGGCGCCGGCATCGACAAATATCTCCCCGAGCCATTGCGCGGCAACGCGCAGTTGCAATCACGGGCGATGGTCGTGCGTTGGTTGTCAATGTACCCGGTCGAGTTTATCGGCCGTATCTGCATCACCGGCTCGGTGCTCGGCGAGTACCAGCAGACCGGCAAGGTCTACGGTGCAGAGCTCCCGGCGGGACTCCAGGACGGCGACGAACTGCCGTCGATCCTCGATACGCCCACCACCAAGGCCGAAGAGGGGCATGACGAGCCGCTTGATGCCGCGACTATCCGAGGGCAGTATCCCGAAGAAACGCGGTTGCTCATCAGGATGTTCGGGCTTATCTCTGCGGCGGCGCGGGAGAAAGGAATCCTCTTTGTCGACAGCAAAGTCGAAATGGGCCTCGACACTCAAGGAAACTTGACGGTCGGTGACGAGATAGGCACCCCCGATTCGAGCCGTTTTTGGGACTTTGCCGAGTGGCAAAAGAGCCGCAAAGCGAAGGAGCGCAAGGCCCCGCCGCCCTTCGACAAGCAGCTTGTACGCGCCTGGGGCATCGAACAGGGTCTCAACCAATCTGACCAGTTCGATCCCGAAAAGCCCGCTGATGTCGCACGAGCGCACCAGCTCGTCGTGCCGGATGCGCTCATCAGTGCAACGACGCAGACCTACCGCTACATCTTCTGGCGGCTCACCGGCATGACGGTCGAAGACTACTTCGAGCGGCATCTGGGGGTCGCGCTTCCTCGTCGCAGAAAGATCCTCGCTATCGTCTTTGGCAGCGAAAGCGACATAGCGCTCCTCGATGGCGCACTGGTGCCGGTGTACAGGGGCAACGCCGAAAGGGTGGAGACCCACGTCATCAGTTGTCACCGCAATCTTTCCGCTCTGCGCTTCTTCGTCGAACGGGAATGCAGGGGTGCGGATGTGGTCGTTGCCACCGGCGGGCTAGCGTTTGCTCTGCCGGGGGTTCTCGATGCACTGATCCACGAAAGCGGCCGGAAGGTTCCGGTCATCGGCGTGGCTTTGGGTAAGGAAGGGAGCGAGGAGCTTAATGCTGCTCAGTTCTCAATCTCGTATCTCCCGGGCAAGCCGGTCGTGATGGACGAGATCAACGGTCGCGTTTACACTGGCGCGGAAGGATTCCGGGCCGCTTGCGACCGAGCTCTCAATGGTGAACTTCCGCCGCCGAAAGTCCGCATCGAGAAGCCACCTCAGTTCAACATTGTTGCGGCGTCCTTGTTTCAAAGTCGCTGAAGACAAAAGCATCGCGCCCCGTGCACCCGGGGCGCTTTTTTATAGCAGTGGATAACTCGAATGTAGCTTAGTGTTTATGGTACAATATAATAGTGGTTCGATATGCCAAGGAAATTTGTGAGGAAGCGGTCTTGTTGCGCAAGCAAGGTCTTTCTTATCGGGAAATTTTGAAGCAAGTCCCGGTAGCAAGATCAACCCTTTCGTTGTGGTTGAGATCAGTACACCTTTCCGTTCCGCAAAAACAAATTTTAACACAAAAGAAACTTGACGCTGCAAGACGCGGTGCAGAAACTAAAAGGAAGCAAAGACTTTTATCTACAGAAAAATTGATAAATAAAGCCCGTCAACAAATCGGGAAACTTTCTGCGCGAGAAAGACTGTTAGTTGGGGTCGCATTATACTGGGCAGAGGGTGCTAAGCAACGAGTCAGTTCCATTAGTGCGGGTGTTAATTTTAATAACTCGGACCCGCTAATGCTCAAGTTTTTTAAGGAGTGGCTCTTGCAGAGTGTAGGCGTTGCTCCGTTGAGTTTGAAATTCGAAATCTACTTGCATAGTAGCCAAAAAAACCGTTTGTCTAAAGTAAAAAAATACTGGGCAAAGGCACTTGAGGAACCCGTGGCACGTTTCGCAACGGTTTATTTTAAAAAGAACGTTATCAGGCGCAATAGAAAAAATACAGAAAACGGGTATTATGGGTTAGTGCGTGTGCGGGTCCGTGGAAGCACAGACCTAAATAGGACAATAGCCGGCTGGGTCGAAGGCATGGTCGGCTAACATATTGGGGAGTCGTCTAATGGTAGGACGCCGGGTTTTGGTCCCGTAAATTGGGGTTCGAGTCCCTACTCCCCAGCAACTATATTTTCTTAACGGCCATGCCGTTGTAGAAAATAAGGAGTCCCGAACGGCGCAGCCGGAGGGATAATAGTGTCAGGTACCTTTTTTGGTGCTACGATACCGTCATGCTTCGGCCTCCTCGTGTAGATGTGGGAGATCAGCTCTATCCAAGTTTATGCAGTGGCTAACGCTGATGCAAAAGGTACCTGACACCATTTTACCCCGTACGGAAATACTTTCGCTACATCGACCAATCGTACCTCTTTGCGTGCGATGGGTAGTACCCACCGCAGCCGTTCCTCCAAAATATCTTGTGCCATATGGACCATATCGGGACTGTACCCGAAACCGCCATATGTGTGTGCACATTACCGCCAGCTATTGACTTTTTGTATTTTATTTACTCTACTTGTTTAGAAGAGAATAGGAGGTTCAACATGAAAATCAACGTTGGTTCAAAAAATATAACCAAGGTCGCTGGCGTTCGGGACGCCGTCGCTATGTACCCAACGCTATTTCCCGATGTTGAAGTTGTCGCTGTCGACGTACAGGTCGAGGAATTCGGCCATCCGAAAAATCTCAACGAAACGATTGGGGGTGCAATCGAACGGGCCAGGAAGGCCTTTACCGATGGATGCAACTATAGCGTCGGGCTCGAGGGCGGGTTGATGGAAGTGCCCCATACCAAGTCGGGCTACATGGAAGTTGGCGCTTGCGCTATTTATGACGGTAAAAACGTTGCCCTCGGGCTCTCGCCCGCGTTTGAGTGGCCCAAGGGTGTAACAGAGATGATCCTCGCTGGTGGGGGCGATGCAAGTGTCGCATTCAAGAAACTTGGGTATACCGAACACGAAAAGATCGGTAATATATCTGGCGGGATTATCGGTGTACTCACAGACGGTAAGATGCCGCGAGAAGACTTTTCAAAGTATTCGATTATGATGGCTATCATTCAAATCGAGAAGGATTGTATGTATTAAATCCGCTCCTCACCGGGCGGCTTTTTCTTTTTCCTATTTATGTGTCAGAATGGTTCCAACGTCGTACCCATACTATGATTTTACATATGAAAAAACAACATATCGGGCTTTTGGTAGCGGGCGTTGTTGTCGGTATCGCGGCGTTTTTTGTACTTTCGGGGAGGGGTATCGGCGGCTATCCGTATGTATGTGCGGATGGCACGGAGTTTCGCGTCGTTCCGGCCGCAGACCGCTCAAGCATCACCCTCTCCGCCATCAAAAGCGCGGCACTCTTTTCGGAGAAGACGCTCCCTAGAGTGGAGAGCAATATAGGTACGATGTATGTGGCAGACGGCGTTGTCTTTTTTGGAAAAGGGGAGGAGGTGCAGTTTATTACGGCAGCACTCTCAACCGTTTGCCACCCAGCATCTGGCGGAAATATCCCGCTCAACTGGGGTCAGTAAAGTAAGATGTGGTAGAGTGGCCGAATGAAGCAGAACAAAGTGTTTATATACGGTCGGCACGCGCTTGCCGAGGCCCTTGCACACGCGCCCAAGGTGGTTACCAAAGTGTATCTCAACCGCAAAGCGGTCGATACAAAACTGCGTCGCCATGTAGACCAGCTCGGCATACCGGTGGCGGAGCTCTCCGAAGGTCTTGCCCGCTCAGATATGAAGAGCGGTGCCGCACATCAAGGCATCATCGGGAGCATCTCACTCGCTGCTCTGGTGCGGCCCTATGCTGAGTTTATTGAGAGGATTGTCCCGACAAAAAACACCGCGCTCGTACTTTTAAACGGTGTGCAAGATCCACACAATGTCGGCGCTATTATCCGCAGCGCGGCCGGTTTTGGGGCGGGGGGCGTGCTTATGCCGCAGAAGGAGCAGGCACCGGTCAGTGGTGCGGTTATCAAGGTCTCGGCGGGGATGGCTTTTCGTATCCCCCTAGTCGAGGTCGGCGGAGTAGTACAGACGATAGCCGACCTCAAGAAGCGCGGATTTAGCATATATGGGCTGGCAGCAGACGGGACCACTTTGCCGCTGCCGCAGGCGCGATTTGACTCTCCAGCGGTGTTTGTCTTTGGCAACGAAGGGATTGGAATAGCCGATGATATAAGGAAATTATGCGATTCTGTGCTCTCTATCCCTATGGACCCCCGTTGTGAGTCGCTTAATGTTGCCGCCTCTGCCGCCGTGACGCTCTATCAGTGGGGCAGGGGGAGAGGTGGACAAGAATAGGCGGGTGTGATAGTATGGGTGGCACTAGAAACGGGGTCGGGGTTTCTCGAAAAAGCAAAAAAAACACGCAGAAAAAAATGCAAGGAACAATTAAGACGCTTACGGATCGTGGATTCGGGTTCATCTCTCGCGAAGGCGAGGCGAAGGACCTCTTCTTCCACTCTAAGGATCTTCAGGGCATAACCTTCGACGAGCTCAAGCAAGGCGATACGGTTACCTTTGAAGTTTCTGAGGGTCAGAAGGGCCCGGCCGCAATCAACGTCTCGCGCGCCTAAGCGCCTTCGGCCTTAGTGCCGCAAACAAAAATCGCCGGGGGAAACCTCGGCGATTTTTGTTTGCGGCGAAATTATATTTGCCGGTGTACAATTGTTGTATGTCTTTGGTGGAAGAATTGCGTGCCGTAGTCAAAGGCGAGGTTGATGATACCCCCGCCGCGCTCGAAAAGAGCTCCCGCGATGCGAGTTTGTTTAAGGTAATACCCGAGGTAGTGGTGCGGCCGATGGATGCCGAGGACGTCTGCGCGGTAGTCCGCCTTGTTTCCGAAAAGAAGCGGGTGCCCAAGACGCGTATCTCGGTGACCGTGCGCGCTGCGGGCACCGACATGTCCGGCGGGCCGCTCAACGACTCGATTATTCTTGATACGACGGCGCATCTAAACGCGCTGGTTGAAATGGGGGAGAGTGATGCCATTGTCGAGCCCGGGATGTACTTCCGTGACTTCGATAGAGAGACGAAAAAAAAGGATAGGGAACTCCCTAGCTACACCGCAAGCCGCGAGCAGAACACTGTGGGCGGGATGGTGGCCAACGACTCCGGTGGCGAAAAAAATTTAAAATACGGCAAGACCGCCCGCTATGTGCAGGGGCTCGAAGCGGTGCTTTCCGATGGCTATGTGCATACGCTCAAAAAACTGGAAGGGGCGGAACTAAAACAAAAGCTGGTCGAGCAGGGGTTTGAGGGCGACCTCTACCGCCGCATCTCCGCGCTTGTCTCCACCCCCGCGTATGCAGCGGTTATTGAGCAGCATAAGCCGAAGGTAGAAAAAAACTCCTCCGGCTACGCGTTGTGGGACATCGGCGACGGCGTCCACTCGCTTAACCTTGCGCGGCTGATGGTCGGTGCGCAGGGCACGCTCGGCATTATCACTAAAATACACTTCTCTCTCGTGCGCCCCAAGCCCTACTCCTCGATGGTGGTGCTCTTCGTCAACAAACTCTCCCAGCTCGGCGAGCTGGTGCCCGAGGTCCTGCACTACACGCCCGACAGTTTTGAGTCCTACGACGACCACACTTTTTCTATCGCGATGCGATACCTCCCCGAACTTGCAACTCAAATGAAGGCGGGGATATTTTCTCTTGGCCTGCAGTTTCTCCCCGAATTGTGGATGGCGCTGACCGGCGGCATTCCTAAACTGGTGCTTTTGGTAGAGTTTAGAGGCGACACACAGGAAGAGGCGCTCGAAAAGGCACAAAAACTTGCCGCAGAAGTCGGGAGGGGTAAGTCCCACGTCTCTATTCGGGTAGCCAAGGACGAGAGCGCCGCACGCAAATACTGGGCGGTGCGCCGGGAGAGCTTTAATCTCCTGCGCAAAAAAATCCGCGGCAAGCGTACTGCCCCGTTTATAGACGACTTTGTCGTGCCACCCGCGGTCTTACCTGAGTTTTTGCCGAAACTGGAGGCAGTGCTTGCGCAGTACACACTCGTCTACACAGTGGCAGGTCACGTGGGCGACGGCAACTTTCATATCATCCCGCTTGTCGACCCGCTCGATAAAACGGTTAGGAGGACGATAGACGAACTCTCACACAAGGTGTACGACCTCGTTGTGTCGTATCACGGCTCGATTTCGGGCGAGCACAATGACGGGCTTATCCGCACGCCGTATGTCGGAAAGATGTTCGGCCCGGCGATGCTCGCGCTCTTTCTGGAAGTCAAAAAAATATTCGACCCGCACAACATCTTTAACCCCGGCAAAAAAGTCGGCTCCACCTTCTCCGACGCACTCGCCAAGCTCGACCTGCCTCCTTTGTCGTAAAGGAGTATGCTGGGAGGAAGGAAAGAAATATTTGAAGTAGAATGATGTTATGGAAACGATTGTTTTTGGCGGGGGGTGTTTTTGGTGCACCGAGGCCGTATTTTTGATGCTCAAAGGAGTAGAGAGCGCGGAGCCAGGGTACGCAGGGCCGGCGTACAAAACCGACAAAGGTCCCTCGTATGAGGAAGTTTCTACCGGGGCGACTCCGTATGTTGAGTCGGCAAAGGTGGTATACAACCCAGACAGCATATCCTTCCCCGAGTTATTGCAGGTTTATTTTGGGAGTCACAATCCGACCGAGCTTAACAGACAGGGGAGCGATGTGGGGCCGCAGTATCGTTCGGCGGTTTTTTATACTACCTTGCGGCAAAAGGAGATGGCTGAGCATTATATAAAAGTGCTGGGGCAGGGGAGCCCCGCGCCCATTGTCACGACTATCGAGCCGCTCGAGTATTTTTATAAAGCAGAGGACTACCACAAAAAATATTATGAAAATCACCAGTCGGCGGGCTACTGCCAGATCATTATTGCGCCGAAGGTCGAAAAAGTGCAGAAAAAATTTAAAAATTTAATCAAATGACCCGCGAAGAGTTTGAAAAAGCGGTTGAACAGGAGTTCCCCAATGCGGTGCCGAAAAAGTTTCGTCCTCTCATCAAAAATTGTGCTTTTTTGGTCGAGAACGAGCCGGGCACAGAGGTGCGCGAGCGCGAAGGACTCGGGGCGGGGGAGACATTGCTCGGCTACTATCACGGCATCCCACACACTGCGCGTGGCGACACCTATGGGGTGGGGATGACCTTGCCGGACAGCATTACGCTATACCAGTTGCCGATTGAGGAGGCCGCACACCAAGATGGTATCAGCGTGGAGCAGGTTATCCGCGAGACCATTTGGCACGAAGTGGCGCACCACTTCGGCTTCGACGAGCATCAGGTCCGCGAGCGCGAGGAGCGCCGCGATGCGTTATAATGGGGGTATGCAAGAAAAGCCCCCCCTCACGCCATACTTTTTGCTCGCGCTTGCCCTGGTGGGGCTCGGCGACACCTTTTACCTGGCGTATTTTCAGTACCTCAACCTCATCCCCACCTGCGCTATCAGCGGCTGCGAGGTGGTTCTTACGAGCGCGCAGTCTAAGTTTTTTGGCGTGCCGTGGTCTTACATCGGGCTCGTATACTACGCGTACCTCTTTTGTCTGGCGCTTCTGCTCGCAATCGACCCGAAGTCGCCCGCTCTCCGGTTCGGTGCATTTGCCTACACTGCTGTCGGTGTCGCCTACTCTGCATGGGCGATATTTTACATCCAACTCTCGGTCTTGGGAGCGCTGTGTCAGTATTGCGCCATTTCTGCCTTTGTTACTCTATGCGCGTTTGTCGTGGCCTGTTGGCATTGGCACTTGACTAAAAACAAATAGCAGAATATTCTGCCCTCTTTTTTATTTTAATATGCGGGGCGGCGAAAGCGGCGAAACAATTTCCACAATGAGTAGAGAAACGCAAGTGCAAGCACGGGATAAAAGAGTGCCGCGTTGCCGACAAGGAACCGCGCTATGGTGAGGAGATAGAGATAGAGCGTGCGGAGGATAAACCACAGCACCCCGAGAGGATTACTTCCGGCATTTTTTGTCTCCTCGGCGTTCAAGACCTCGCCGGCACTCGGGCCGAGCGCCTTTTTGGTGCCGGAAATTTGCGCGTCTATGATGTCGGCCGCGGCGGCGCGGCCCGAGTCGATGAGAGTAAACAGCGGCGCTGCCACGCTCGCGGTTTGAGGCGAGTACGCCGCAATGCCATCCTGGATATTTTGAGACGACTCGACCGCGGCCGCACTTTGCGGCGCGGCGGCAGGCGTGGGTTTTGCCGCAATGGTAAATGTCGCACTCTGCGTCTCAACAACCTCCAGCCCCTTTTTTAGTTCGGCCGACACTTTATGCGAACCCTTAGCGGGCTTCCACGACACCGACACCGCCTGGGCCTCGCCGGCGGCGAGCGTCACTGGCACTGTTCCTATTGCGCTCGTACCCTCGGCAAAGAGCAAGGTTCCGGAAAATGCGGCGGTCGAGTCGTTGTTAACCACGGCGTTTATAAGCACCGTTTCTCCTTCGGTAACCGCGCTGCGCGAAAGGAACAGCGACTGCTTGGCAAAGCTCGCTCCAAAGGCGACAGCGGGTGCAAGCATAAACGCGGCAACGCCGAGAGCAACAACTGTCTTTTGCATGCTACTATTTTATCATGTCATTTTTTAGGTGGCTCATGCACCTTTTTATACCCGCGCAAGGCAATGTTTATCGTCCGCGCTTGCTTAGTCGCGGTCCTCTCATAGTGCTCCTTTCCGTAGTGCTCCTCTCCGAGGGAGTATTTGTTGCACATCTTATCGCCCGGCACGCGGGTAATGACTTTTTAGCGGCTGTTATAGAGAGCGAGATACTTTCCCTCACCAACGAGAAACGCGCCAGCAACGGGCTGGCAGCACTTAAGGAGGAGCAGCGATTGATACTGTCGGCTCAACAAAAAGCCAACGACATGGCGGCGCGCGGCTACTTTGCACACACAGGGCCAGACGGCAGAGAGCCGTGGAGCTGGATAGAGAGGGCGGGTTACGATTATCGCTACGCGGGCGAAAACCTGGCTGTGCGTTTTGTCGATTCTGGCGACGTGATAAACGCATGGATGGCATCTTCGGGTCATCGCGCCAACATTCTTAAACCCCAATACAGCGAAGTGGGAGTGGGGATAGCACAAGGGGTATACAAAGGACAGTTGGCCACTTTTGTTGTGCAGCACTTTGCCACGCCTTTTTTGGCGTCATCGGGGGTGGTCTTGGCCGCCGAGACAGGACCGTCTCCCTCCTTTGGCGACACGTTCGCTCGGCAACTCGCTCGTGCACTCGCCGAGCCGCGGGCGGCTACCGGCTTTATACTTGGGGGCATTGTGGCGCTTCTTGCACTCGCGCTCTCTTTTGCGTTCTTTCATCATATACAGATACAATCGCATGATCTTTTGCTGTCGGGTGTGGTTGTCGCAGGTATTGCCCTTGCACTTCTGGCGCTCAACGGCAGTGTGCTTTCTTTGCATACGGGCATCGGCCAGCCCGCCAGCGCATATGGGGCAACAGAAGGGTGGGGAGTAATGGTGGGGACTGCCACGAGCACCGAGCGGCAGCTATGATATAGTAATCGGCATATGACACATCATATAAAAATAGGTGTCGCCGTTGCGGCAGGCATTATCATAGTGGGGCTTTTCTTTGTATTCGGTAATCCTTTTTTGATTATGAACAGCAGCGCATTGAACGCGCCCCAGCCGGCGCAACAAGGGCTCGTGGTGCAGGACGAAGTCGTGGGCACGGGCGCGGAGGCGCGCACCGGCGACATGGTCTCTGTCCACTACACGGGCAAGCTCCAAAACGGCACCGTGTTTGATACGTCGGTGGGCAAGAGTCCTATCGAATTTACGCTCGGAGGCGGCTACGTTATCCCCGGCTGGGACCAAGGGCTCGTGGGGATGAAGGTCGGCGGTAAGCGCCTCCTCATTATCCCGCCGTCGCTCGGCTACGGCGGCCAGGACTACGGCCCCATTCCGGCAAACTCGACTCTCATTTTTGAGGTGGAGTTGGTGAAGGTTGGTTCTGCAGAGTAACATCCGTGTGCGCCCGATATCACTTAGTATAGAAAAAGAAATGCCCGGCTCTCTTGCGAGAGCCGGCATTTTGCATACGCTGCACGGCGATATTAAAACGCCCGCGTTTGTTGCTGTAGGAACCAAGGCAGACGTTAAAGGCATTCAGGTAGCGCAGTTTGGCGAGCTGGGGATACAAACAATCATTGCCAACACCTACCACCTGTACCTATCGCCGGGGCCGGAGCTTATAGAGAAGGCCGGCGGTCTGCATAAGTTTATGGGATTTGACGGGCCGATTATGACCGACTCGGGGGGCTTCCAGGTATTTTCTTTGGGCGAGGGGTTTGGTAAAAAGATTTCAAAATTTTTGCCGCCGGAGGCGCAGGTTCCCACAAAAGGGAGAGATGAACGGGACCCCAACTCCCTTTTGCAGGACCTGCGTGCTCCGGCCGTCTACGACGAGGAGATTGCGACTTCGCACGGCAAGCTCGCCATAATCGACGAAGAAGGAGTCACTTTTACCTCCCACATAGACGGCTCGCTGCATCGCTTTACGCCCGAGCGCTCGATAGAAATCCAGCACGAACTCGGCGCGGACATCATTTTTGCGTTCGACGAGTGCACCAGCCCTGCCGCCGACGAGGCCTATCAAAAAGAAGCGATGGATCGCACGCATCGCTGGGCGGACCGGAGTTTGAAAGCGCATCGGCAAATGTCTGGGAAGGTCAGACCTTCCCAAAAAGGTCTGACCTTCACGCCCGGGATATACGGCATCGTTCAAGGAGGAAAATTTGAAGATTTAAGAATAGAGAGCGCCACGGAGCTTGCGGGTATGGACTTTGACGGCTACGGCATCGGCGGCTCCTTTAGCAAGGACGACATCCTCGGTATTTTAGACAAGGTAAACGTGGTGCTACCAAAGGAGAAGCCGCGGCATCTTTTGGGGATAGGGGAGCCGGAAGATATTTTTATAGGTGTGGCGGCAGGAATAGATACCTTTGACTGCGTGCTGCCGACGCGCAACGGGCGCACGGGCGGGATTTATACCAAGCGCGGTAAAATCCAGATACCGAATGCCGGGTACAAAGAGGACTTCGGTCCGTTGGACACAGAGTGCGGATGTCCTGTGTGTCGAGAGCACACACGCGCGTACATACATCACCTCTTTCGCACCAAAGAGCTGCTCGGGCCTATACTCGCCTCGATGCACAATCTATACTTTTTGACCACACTGACCGCCCGCATCCGAGAGACAATCCTTAATGGGGACTTCGAAGAGTATCGTGACTCGTTTTTGTCGGGCTACAAAATGCGCTAGAGTAGCAGAAATGGCGCAGTTTATACTCAAGCCGACTCATATACCCGCCGGGGACCAGCCCAAGGCAATTGTCGCATTAGTGGCGGGGCTCGAGCGTGGCGAGCGGCACCAGACCCTGCTTGGCGTGACCGGCTCGGGGAAGACCTTTACCGCGGCCAATGTCATTGCCGCGCTGCAACAGCCGACCCTTGTTATCGCGCACAACAAAACACTCGCGGCACAGCTTGTGCAGGAGTATCGGGAGTTCTTCCCCGATGCGTCGGTGCAGTACTTTGTGTCGTACTATGACTACTACCAGCCCGAAGCATATCTGCCGCACAGCGACACCTATATAGAGAAGGAAGCCCAGATTAACGAGGAGATAGAGCGGTTGCGTCACGCCTCGACCCAGGCACTGCTGACGCGCAAGGACGTTATAATTGTTGCGTCGGTGTCGTGCATATACGGCTTGGGGAGCCCGGAGGAGTATCGCAAGGTCCACTTGGAGCTGCGGGCTGGAGCAAAAAAACATCGCGCCGAGCTTATCCGCGAACTGATAGGTGTCTACTTTGAGCGCACAACGGCCGACCTTACTCCGGGCACCTTCCGCGCGCTCGGCAACAGCGTCGAAATTATGCCGACCGGCGAGCGGGTGCTCTATCGCGTGGAGTTTGGAGCCGACACAATAGAAGCGTTGCGGGTGATTGACGCCGTAACGCGCCAAGAAAAAGCAACGCCGCACTCCGTGTTTCTTTTTCCTGCCAAACACTACGTGACTCCCGAGGAGGAGCGGGCGCGGGCGATAGCCAACATTCGCCGCGAGCTCAAAGAGCAGCTGGCCCTTTTTGAGAGGAAGGGCAAGCTGCTTGAGGCCGAGCGGCTTAAGCGACGGGTCAACTACGACCTCGCGATGATACGCGAGGTAGGATATTGCAACGGGATAGAAAATTACTCGCGCCACTTCGACGGCCGCACGTCTGGAGAACCGCCCTATACTTTGCTTGATTATTTTCCTCCGGGTTTTTTGACGATAATAGACGAAAGCCACGTTACCGTGCCCCAAATAGGGGGTATGTATGCCGGCGACCGAGCACGCAAGGACACTCTTGTCGACTTCGGTTTTCGGCTGCCGAGCGCCATAGACAACCGACCGCTGCAGTTTGAGGAGTTTGCAAAAAAGGTTGGCCAGGTAATCTACACCTCGGCGACGCCCGGCCCCTACGAGCGGGGAAAGAGCGGAAAGAACATTGTCGAACAGGTAGTCCGTCCGACTGGGTTACTCGACCCGGTTATAGATATCCGCCCGGTCACGAGCCAGGAAGTCAGACTTACTGGGGCTAGCACCAGTAAGTCTGACTTACGGGCGTATCCAGGGCAGGTGCACGACGCTATAGCAGAAGTGGCTAAAGTGGTTGCGCGCGGCAACCGCGTGCTCATCACGACGCTCACCAAAAAAATGGCCGAGGATCTCAACGACTACCTTAAGGAGCGCAAGATTAAGTCGGCATATCTGCACAGCGATGTCGAAACGCTGGAACGGATAGAAATTCTGACGCGTTTGCGCCGCGGCGAGTACGACGTGCTTGTCGGGGTCAATCTTCTGCGTGAGGGCCTCGATTTGCCCGAAGTGGAGCTAGTGCTGATACTCGATGCCGACAAAGAGGGATTTTTGCGCTCCGAGGTATCTCTTATACAGACAATAGGCCGTGCCGCGCGCAACGCGGCGGGCCGCGTGATACTCTATGCCGACCAGGAAACCGAGTCGCTCAAAAAGGCAGTGGGCGAAACGCGCCGCCGCCGGACCCTGCAGGAGGAGTACAACAAAAAGCATGGCATCACGCCAACAACGATAATAAAGAATATTAAAGACATTACCGAAGAGTTGCGCAGCGAGCACAGCAAAGCGATTATCACCCTTCTGGAGGTTGATAAAGATCTCTACAAAAAGGACTCGCGCAAGTTTGTCGCCGCCAAGAAGAGGGAAATGGCCGCCGCGGTCAAAGACCTCAACTTCGAAACCGCCGCCCTCATCCGCGACGAACTTGCTGCCCTGACGGGGCACGGAAAAACAAAAACGAAAAAACGCTAGCGCCAGTGGCGATAGCCGGCGTAGGCAAGCAGTAAAAATGCTACACCTCCTACCCACGACACTTCGACCGGGATCACCCACCCCGCCGCATTAAACGGGAGTGAATTAAACGCGCGATAAAGGTGCATCAAGCCCACTATAGTAAAGATGACCGTTGCCACGCGCACAAACAATGATTTATTCATGCGCTCATTTTAACACCCCCATTATGTTACAATGCTAGTTATCCACCCCTCGGAGTAACCGGGGGGCGCTTCTGCGTGGGTGCGGAAGACATGCAGAAGTAAAAAATATTATGGAGGATTATATTCACATAAAAGGGGCTAAGACCCACAACCTAAAAAATATCGACTTAAAGATCCCCAGAAACAAAATGGTGGTGTTTACGGGTTTGTCCGGCTCGGGCAAGAGCTCACTTGCGTTTGACACCATTTTTGCCGAAGGGCAGCGCCGCTACATAGAGTCGCTCTCCGCTTATGCGCGGCAGTTTCTCCGGCAAATGCAAAAGCCCGATGTCGAGGAGATTACTGGCCTCTCGCCCGCTATATCTATCGACCAAAAATCACGGAGCAACAACCCGCGCTCAACTGTGGCGACCATAACCGAAATATACGACTACCTCCGCATCCTCTATGCCCGTGTGGGGAAGCCGCACTGCTTAGTGTGCGCCCGCGAGATAAAAAAACACAGCAACGAGGAAATAATCCAAAGTGTTGTGCAAACAGTCGCCGCGCACGTTCCAAAAAAGACAAAAAAAGTGATGGGAGTCGACATAAACAACGAAGTGGTGCGTATTTTTGCGCCAGTGGTGGTGGGCCGCAAGGGCGAGTACTACCAACTGCTCTACGACCTGCTTACAAAAGGGTTTGAGCGCGCGATGATAGACGGCACGCTCGTCTCCTTGCGCGAGCGGGTCGAGCTGTCACGGCACAAAAAGCACAACATTGACGCTCTCGTTGATGAGATTTTGCTCTCCGAGTTTAAGCACAACAAGGCGGCGGCGCTCGAGCGTCTGGGCGAGGCGGTCGAGCGCGCTCTGCAGGAGGCCGACGGCTTGGTCAAGATAGAGGCCCCCGACCCCTCGACAGGTCTTGGGGTGAGCACGCGCCTAGTGTCGACGAGGTTTATGTGCGCATATGACGGATTTTCCTTCCCCGAAGTGGAGCCGCGGCTCTTTTCTTTTAATTCGCCGCACGGAGCGTGTCCGGAGTGCAACGGACTCGGCACCAAACATTTTTGGAGTGATGAGCCGTGTCCGGTATGCAAGGGCGCGCGCCTGCGGCCGGAGGCGCTTAATGTCCTCCTTCCAACCAAAGTCAGACATCCGATGTCTGACTTTCAGACATCGGATGTCCGACTTTTGGGTGTGAATATTGTCGACGTGACAAATCAGTCCATCGCCGATGCCTACGCCTTTTTTACCTCTCTTGAACTTTCTAAGAAAGAGCAAGAGATCTCTAAAACAGTGGTCAAGGAGATAACCGCGCGGCTCCGGTTTATGCTCGACGTGGGGCTCGACTACCTGACGCTCAATCGCCGCGCAGGCACGCTCTCCGGCGGCGAAGCGCAGCGCATACGGCTTGCCTCACAGCTCGGTTCGGGCCTCGTGGGCGCACTCTATGTGCTCGACGAGCCGACTATAGGGCTCCATCAGCGCGACAATGAGCGGCTGATTGCAACGCTCCAGAACCTGCGCGACCTCGGCAATACTATTATTGTTGTTGAGCATGACGAGGATACTATCTACTCCGGTGACTATCTTGTGGATATAGGCCCGGGTGCCGGCGTACACGGCGGCACCATTGTCGCCGAGGGCTGGCTGGAGAAGCTCCTGACGGCAAAAAAGAACGAAAGCGGCTCGGTGACGCTTGCATATTTGCGAGGCGAAAAGGCGATACAGGTGCCCGACACAAGGCGAGAAAAGGACAAGGGATCACTTAAAATTAAGGGCGGGTCGGTGTTTAATATTAAAAATCTTGATGTCGAGCTGCCGCTCGGGCGGCTGGTTGTGGTAACGGGAGTGTCCGGATCGGGTAAGTCGTCGTTTTTGTATGAGATTTTATACGAAAATCTGCGCGCTCGGTTCGACAAAAAATATAGGAGCGCCAAGACGCATAATGCAGCAAAATTTGAGGGCACCGAACATCTCTCCCGCGCGATACTCATCGACCAGTCCCCGATAGGGCGCACTCCGCGCTCCAACCCCGCAACCTATACGGGGTCGTTTACCTTTATCCGCGAGCTGTTTGCCGAGACGGTCGAGGCCCGCGCGCGGGGGTGGAAGGCGAGCCGCTTTTCCTTCAACGTGCCGCAGTCGCGCGCCGGCGGCCGGTGTGAGGCGTGCGAAGGCAACGGCCTTATCGCGGTTGAGATGCACTTCCTCCCGACGGTCTATGTCACCTGCGACATTTGCAACGGAAAGCGCTTTACCAAAGAGACGCTCGAGGTTAAGTACAATAAAAAAAGCATCTACGATATTTTGCGGATGACAGTTGAGGAAGGACTCGAGTTCTTTAAAGATATTCCGGCGATACACGACCGACTAAAGACCTTGGGCGAAGTGGGGCTTAGCTATCTCGAGCTTGGACAATCGGCGACGACGCTTTCGGGAGGAGAGGCACAGCGGGTCAAAATATCCGCAGAGCTCTACCGCCCTCATCTGCAAAAAACGATATATTTGCTCGATGAGCCGACTGTCGGCTTACACTACGAAGACGTGCAAAAACTTATAGACATATTGAATCGTCTTGTTGCGGCAGGGAACAGCGTGGTGCTCATCGAGCATAATATGGACATCATCAAGTCGGCCGACTATGTGCTCGACTTTGGTCCGGAGGGAGGAGTAGGAGGAGGCACACTGGTAGCCAAGGGGACGCCGGAAGAGGTGGCCAACAACAAAAACTCTCACACAGGCAGGTATCTCAAAAAGGTGCTTTAGTTGGCTATGACTCTCGATCAGTTTAAAAAGAAGCAAAAGAGGATTCCGGATGCTCCCGGGGTGTACTTTTTTTTGGGGAAGAACAAAAAAGTGCTCTACATCGGCAAGGCCACCTCGCTTCGCGACCGTCTCCGCTCCTATTTTGTCTCCGAAATCGCCGAGGTGAGAAGCCCTTTGATTGCAAAAATGGTACTGAAGTCACAAAAGATAGAGTGGCGACACACCGACTCGGTGCTCGAGGCCCTGCTCTTGGAAGCCAGCTTAATCAAAACATATAAACCGAAAGCGAATACTGACCTCAAAGACGACAAAAGTTTTAATTACGTAGTAATCACCAAAGAGGAATATCCACGAGTACTCATCATACGCGGGAAGGAGCTGGCACAAAAAGGTTCTTCTCTTTCCCAACTGTCCTTAAAAACAACCAAAATTTTTGGCCCTTTCCCGCACGGGGCACAACTTAAGGAGGCGATGAAGATTGTCCGCAAGATCTTCCCCTACAGAGACACCTGCGTGCCCACACAGGGGAGGCCCTGCTTCAACTATCAGCTGGGGTTGTGTCCTGGCGTGTGCGCCGGCGCTGTTTCCGCACAGGAGTATCGCCGCACGGTGCGGCACATAGTGCTGCTGTTCCAGGGCAAAAAGAAACAGCTCCTTGCGGCTCTCAACAGAGAGATGCGCCTCGCGGCAAAAAAAGAGGAATTCGAAGAGGCAAAAGAATTGCAACGCCAACTGTATGCTCTGCAGCATATCCAGGACATTTCGCTTATTAAAGATGAGTATCGCGGTCCCTCGACAGCGCTCGGGGCTACTCGCTCGATGCGCATCGAGGCGTATGACAGTGCGCACCTGCGTGGCTCGTCAGCCGTGGGAGTGATGGTGGTGGTGGAAGACGGCGCGGCCGAAAAGAGCCAGTACCGCAAATTTAAAATCAAAACCGCTAAAGCGGGCGACGATGCAGGAGCGCTGCGCGAGGTGCTTGCGCGGCGGTTGGGACACGACGAGTGGCCTCTGCCGCGGCTTATCGTGGTCGACGGCGCGCGTGCCCAGATAAACGCGGCCAAGCGTGTGCTAGCCGAGTATAGTATGAGCATTCCGGTAGTGGGCGTGGTCAAGGACGAAAAGCATCGCCCCCGCAACATCCTCGGTGACACTGTTCTTATAAAAGGCAAGGAGCGTGATATCTTGCTTGCCAACGCCGAGGCGCACCGCTTCGCCATTGGGTATCACCGTAACAAGAGCCGCAGAAACCTCGTTATATAATCTGTATATGCGCACAGTCGTTGGGGTACTGCGGGGAGGGCCGAGCAGCGAGTATGATGTCTCGCTTAAGTCGGGAGCTACCGTCTTGCGCGAGATGGACGCTCAAAAATATGAACCGCGCGATATTTTTATATCGCGCGGTGGAGAGTGGCACCTGCACGGGGTCGCGGTGCCGCCTGAGCAGGCGCTTTTTGAGGTTGATGTCGCGTGGAACGCGCTCCACGGAGAGTACGGGGAGGACGGACGGCTCCACCGTGTGCTCGACACGCTCGGCGTGCCCTACACCGGTTCGGATGCCTCCGCCTCCGCGCTCGCGTTCCATAAACAGCGCACCAAAGACCTGCTGGCACAAAACGGCATAAAGGTGGCGCACGGCACAGTGGTGTCTGTGCCGCAAGACGAAGACGAGCAGGAAACGCTCGCGATAGAGATTTTTCGGACACTGCCGCATCCGGCGATAGTCAAACCAGTCGTCGGCGGCAGTTCGGTGGGCGTTGCCGTGGCAGACAGCTTTCATACCCTTGCGGCGGCATTGCGGCACGCCGCGGCAGTGTCCCCCGACGTATTAGTCGAAGAGATGATACGGGGGAGAGAGGCGACTGTCGGGGTGATAGACGACTTCCGCGGGCAAAAGACCTATGCCCTGATGCCGGTCGAAATCATTCCGCCGCCGAATCGTTTTTTTGATTATGAGGTCAAGTACAACGGTCAGACAACCGAGCGCGTGCCGGGCAACTTTTCAAACGCTGAGAAGGCAGAGTTAGAGCGCGTGGCCGTGCTCGCCCATCAGCTAGTGGGCGCGGCGCACTTTTCGCGGTCGGACTTTATAGTGTCGCGCAGAGGCATCTACTTTCTTGAGATAAACAGTGCGCAGGCGGTCGGACTCACCGAGGAGTCCCTGCTCCCCAAGGCGCTCCGCGCGGCGGGTGCCAGCTTGTCGCACTTTATAGACCATGTGATACAGTTGGCACGCCGCACAAAACTATGACCGCACTCAAAAACAGAAAGTGTACCCCTTGCGAGGGTGGGGTGGCGCCTCTCAGTGAGGGGGAGGCCCGCACAATGATGCACGAGCTGGAACCCGACTGGATGCTCATCGACGGCGGCAACATGCTTGCGCGCACTCTTACTTTTGAAAACTTTATAAAGACAATGGAGTATGTAAACAAGGTCGCCAAGCTAGCCGAGCAGGAGGGCCACCACCCCGACTTTTCTATTTCGTATAACACACTCTCGCTGGAGCTCATGACCCACTCAATAGACGGCCTCTCCGAAAACGACTTTATCCTTGCAAGCAAGATAGATGAGATAGAGTAGAAAAAGATTGGACTGTGGACTCCGGTGGAATTAGCTGGAACCAAATAATACACCATCTCAAAGATTGGTACGACTTTGGGATAATTTTAAAAGAAAAAGTCTCGCCCTAAGGCGAGACTCGCGAGACACTAGGATCTCTAATTTGCACGATGCCGTGGTTGAAATCGGCAATAAGCACATGACCAACAAGTAGACGAGTCCCGAGGAGAATAGGGAATTTGCCAGCCCGTAGACTAAAGGCGACATGCATCCGTAAGTGGAGAGGTCTTCCGAACCAGAGGACCTCGACCGGCTCTAGTTGATAGTCGGCTCCGCTCCCGTCGGCAAGCTCCGATTCACCGTCTACGCGATTAACCCTCATCCCAAATACTCGCTGTGCCACATCGATACCCGTCCACAGAAAACCATTAAATCCTGTATCAACCAAACACGGGATCTCGCGTTGATTTATATTGAGCTTAACAACTGGAAGATTGGTCTCTCGGTCTACGTATCCTTCCATCTCAGCCTCCATAAAAACGACCGAATGGGTTCGGTAGACCGATTCGAGTGAAGTATCGTTTCCGATTAGGAAATTTTTCATCACTCAAATCAAGGACTTTTACATCGTCGGCATCAACGACATATTCACCAGTTTCAGTATTTATAACGATATAGTGACCGAAGTGTTTTTCTTCAAGTTCTTTTGCCAGTTTTTTGTACCATTCCTTTCCCTTTTCTATATTGGCGTGAACTTTTTCGGCTAACTCCTTAACTTCAGGAGACATGGCAACGTTTGGCATGTGCGACTCCTTGCAACGTTCAAAACTACCCCACATTATATCACAAACCAACAAAAAGGCAACGTGTTTGCTATACAAAGGATTTGCGGTGTGCGGTGAGTGCGGCTACGTAATAACTGCCGAACAGAAAATTAAAAAATCTGGCCTTGTGTATCACTACTATCACTGCACTTTCAAAAGCCGCACTCAAAAATGTTCACAGACTCGCTTTTTGCGGGAAGAAGAATTGGCGAAACAAGTGCAAGCAATGTGTCAAAAAGTTTCTTTGTCAATCATTGGCTCGAACTCATGCGCAACTGGATTATCGAGGCCAACCAAGCCGAAAATCTCATTAAACAAGAAAATCTTTCGGGGATGAAAGATTTTCTTGCAGACATCGGCTCGAACCGCCGCCTCGCGGCGGGAATGCTTTTGGCGGAATTCAAAATGCCTTGGCGGGACTTGGCGGAAACATCAGCCAGAGCCCGCGCCTTTGGCGCGGGCGAGGTCAATCTTTCATCAAATTCGGAATTGGGGACCCGACCGGGATCGAACCGGTTACCTCCTCATTGCAAATGAGGCGCTCTACCAAGTGAGCTACGGGCCCGTGTAATATTACTGTATCCTTTTTGGATCGAACCGGTTACCTCCTCATTGCAAATGAGGCGCTCTACCAAGTGAGCTACGGGCCCGTGTAATATTACTGTATCCTTTTT
>Ga0155710_114_pt1 | contig 25445 bp, 38 predicted proteins | sample RifCSPlowO2_01_FD_107367 | JGI IMG/M metagenome (GOLD analysis project Ga0155710, IMG submission 107367) | Candidatus Adlerbacteria bacterium RIFCSPLOWO2_01_FULL_54_21b | reverse complement strand
CAACTGGCTGAAGCGCTCGGCACCGCCGCCGGGGCGGGCACCTCGCTCGAGGCGATAGTGCATATCCTCTCCCTGCACGGCTTCGAGACCAAGCATAAAAACGGTGCCTCTCTCGCCGACATTGCCGAGGCCCTCGGCGCGGGAAAGTCGGCGCTCGTTGGGTACACGGAGACAGAAAATCAAGAGCCGCACTATGCGCTTGTCGCGGAGCTCGGTAAAGAGGAGGTGGTGCTGATAGACCCCCATCACGGCGAGCGCTACGCGCTACCGATAAACACATTTGAGGAGCAGTGGCGCGACAACGAGCGGCATATGTACGGAGAGCGAGCGCTCGTCACTGTCGCATAAAAGTGCGCTACAATAAAAGAGAATGAACGGAGGAGGACTGCATCATCTTTACACGCGCAAGCGTGTGTCCAAAAAGCTTGAGCCCTATCCGAGCCGCTCGGCGCTCAAGCGCCTACTCGACCGCATAATGTACGCGGTTGCGGTGGTGGCGCCGCTCGCGCTGGTGCCTCAAACGGTTCAGCTCTATACGCTCAAAAACGCCGATGGCCTCGCTCTCTCAACGTGGGCAATACTCACCGCCGTCAACTGCATGTGGGCGCTCTACGGCCTGGTGCATCGTGAAATGCCTATAATCATCACCAACGTGGCACTCATTGTGCTCAACTGCTCGATAGTGGTCGGAATCCTCCTCTACAGCTAGACACGCCACCCCAAAAAACGCGAGTATTGCTCATTGGCCCGCGGACTGGTATAGTGTTGACAACGCATAACTGTTTTGAATACTCGAGTAAACCATCATATACGGGCAAGCGAGGTACGCGTGGTCGGCGCCGAGGGAGAGAACCTGGGAGTGCTCCCTCTCTCCGAGGCCCTGCAGAGGGCAGAGGACCTGGGGCTCGACCTTATTGAGATATCGCCGAACGCCACCCCACCGGTTGCAAAGATTATGGAATATGGTAAATTCCAGTACGAACAGCAGAAAAAGCGCCGGGAGATGAAGGCAAAGTCCCATATTACCGAGACGAAGTCGGTCCAGGTCAAGATAGGCACCGGCGAGCATGATATGCAACTGAAGGCCCGCAAAGCGGCCGAGTGGCTCGGCGATGGCCACCGCGTTAAAGTCGACTTGTTCTTGTGGGGGCGCTATAAATATATGGAGTTTCCCTTCCTTAAGGAGCGGTTGGAGCGGTTTTTAAAGCTCATCCCTGCGGAGTACAAACTCGCAGATCCTATCGCCAAAAGCCCCAAAGGGCTCGCCACGGTTCTTGAGAAGGCAAGCAGTAAATAAAAAGTTATGAAAACGAACAAATCTTTTACCAAACGACTCAAGGTTACCCGCCGCGGAAAAATTATTGCGCGCAAGCCGGGGCAAAACCACTTTAACGCTAAAGAAAAGCGTTCGAGCCAGCTCGTCGGCCGCCGCAGCCAGGAGCTCTCAGCGCGCACTCTAACCCCGAAGGTGCGCCAGCGCTACATCAAGTTTTAAAACATTAAGCACTTATATTATGGCACGCGTAAAAGGAGGAAAAACGAGCAATAAACGCCGCAAAAATATCTTGGCCCAGACCAAAGGGTATCGCCACGCGCGCTCAACCAAAAAGCGTGCGGCAAAGGAGGCGATTTTTCACGCAGGCAAGTATGCCTTTGCCCACCGCCACGACAAAAAGAACGACTTTCGCCGGCTCTGGAACGTCCGCATCAACGCGGCGCTTCGCCAACTGGACGAAAAGGCCTCCTACTCAAAGTTTATAGGCGTGGCCAATAAAAAGGGAGTTGCTCTCAACTCAAAAATGCTCGCTACGCTTGCACAGGAACGGCCGGGGGTGTTTGCACGGATTGTGTCTCACCTGTCTGCTCCGGCAAAAATCTAAACGAAGCGCGGTTTATCCTGTCTTTGTTGACCAGCTCGATGACGCGCTCCACGAGCGCTTTCGGGTCGTTATCAAATACGATGCGGTCGTTGGGGCGGTGACCGTTTTCTAAAATATTTTTTATTACTTCGTCGGTCTCCCAGCCGCCCGACTCGAGTATACCTATCGGCTTTTTGTCCTCAAACGCAATAGTAAACTCGTGTATAGTACCGATGCGCCCGCATCCAAAAAGTACCGCATCGCTACTGCGGGTCAAGATGAGATCGCGGCCCGGATAGCCAAAGCCGGTGTATATGATGACGTCGAGATATTCGACCGGAAGATTAAACTGCTCGATATGCTCCCGTTCAGAATTTGCGGGAGAAAAGCCGACCGTGTAGCCCCCCGCCTCCTTGGCTCCCATTGCCGCCCATAGCGGAAAACCGGTGGTTGCGCCATTTATAAGCACCGCCTTGTGCGCGGCTATCTCGCGCCCCAGCGCTATCCCTTTGTCATACGCGTCTACCCCACAGTGGCCTGTTTCGGCCGCACCGGAAACGCAGAGCTTGGTCTGCAGGTGCGTGTGCTTTGGATCCATCTTAAAACTGTAGCACAATTTTGTCGCCGGCTTGAGGAACGGTCGCCTTTACGCTCAAGTAGTCGCGTATCCGCTGAGCAAGAAACGCCGCCGCCGCCGGCTCGGCGTGCACGACAAACACCTCTTCGGCGGTAGAAGCGGTTTTATTGACAAACTCAAGCAGCCCCTCGCTGTCGCGATGCGCCGAGTAGCCGTAGAGGGTCTCAATTTTTGCGCGTACAGGGATATGTTCTTTATACAGTGTAAGAGTGCGCGCACCCTCGATGAGCCGCCGGCCGATGGTGCCCGCTGCTTGGTAGCCGACAATGAGCAGAGTCGACTTTGGGTCCGGCAGGAGCTTCCGCTCGTGCCCGATAACCCGCCCTCCGCTGCTCATACCGGAGCCCGCCAAGATTATTTTTGGTCCGGCCGTTTCGTGCACGCGGCGCGACTCTTCGGCATTCTCTACAAACCGCAGTTCGGGGAAGCCAAAAATGTCCTCCCCCGCCTCCACGCGCGTGCGTATCTCCGGAGTAAAGTACTCCGGATGCGCGACAAACGCGCGGGTAATTTTTTGTGCAAGCGGCGAGTCCACAAACACCGGCACCGAGGGCACACGCTTCTCCACCATCAGCGTGCGTATCTCGTACATCAGGTCTTGCGTGCGCTCGGTCGAAAAGGCGGGGATAAGGAGCGTGCCGCCGCGCGCAATCGTCTCTTCTATCACGTTTTCAAGTTCTTCGCGGCGCTGTGAGTCCTCCGGCCGCACCTTGTCGCCGTAGGTCCCCTCCATCACCACATAGGTGGCATCGGCGACCTCGTGCGTGGGCGGCAAGAGCGGCGAGTTGCCCCCGCCGAGGTCGCCCGTGCAGACAATACTCCTCCCCTGGCGTGAGAGACGCACCATTGCAGAGCCGAGGATATGGCCTGCGTCTAAAAGCGTGAGCGAAACGCCGTCAGGGAGCGCAACTTCCTCGCCGTAGCCGATACCGCTCCACAGACCCATCGCCTCCGCAATATCGCGCGCGTTATAAAGCTCTCCGCGACCTCCTTTTTCGGCAGCGTGCGCGACTATCTCCATCGCATCCAAAAGCAGGGGCTCCGCAAGCGCCATGGTCGCCTTGGTCGAAATAATTTTACCCTTGAACCCTTTTTTGACAAGCAGCGGGATGCGGCCAATGTGGTCGATGTGCGCATGAGTGACTATTAAATGTGATATTTCTTTTGGTTCATAGGCAAACGGATCCCAGTTTCGTTCCTCGCCCATACCTTGCATCAATCCGCAGTCGACCAAAAGTTTTGAAGTGCCCGTGTCCAATAAAAAATTCGAGCCGGTCACCATGCCAGCCGCACCATAAAAATACAAAGTTGATTGCATTGGTTGATTATACTGGAAGCCCTTACATTCTGCTCGATGAAAACAAAAAACCCTCACGGAGGGGTTTTTGTTTGGATTCCGAAGGCTAGTCCTGGCTTCGCCAGGTGGGTGCCCTATGTATGACCGTTAAGTCATCCACCTCGAGCTCCCTGTTTTTGCGTTAAGGACTTTGCCTTCGAAACCCTGCCTCCATTATACCATTCTTACAAAAGAGGCGAGCACTACCTTTTCCGAGGTGCAGGAATATCTAGCTGTTTACAAATTTTGCGCGCCATTTTTGGCCATATTTCCGCGTGCCGAGCGACGGACGCCCATTCCTCACTCTGAGGGTTTTTGTAGATCGAGTGTTTCGCCCCCTCCCGGCTCAGCACGCATCCATGCTGTTCTATATGCCGCACCAAATCGCGGCGTTTCATGATTAGTACGAAAAACTAAACCGCTCGCGGGTGACCTTCTTTTTCCCTCGTGTTTCTTTGCGCGCCTCGTCACGCAAGACCTCAAGCATTAATTTGAGGGCGTCCTTAAGGTTTTCTTGGGTCTCGCGCTTGGTTTTACCTTGCGTCAAAACGCCGGGCATTTCCGCAATCCAGGCAATATATCCTTGCGGCACTTTTTCGTAGACAGCCGTATACATATCGACAGTATAGCAAATCCTCTGGGCAGCTACTCATCAACGCCGAAGCGCTTGTATTTGTAGGTCGGGCTGTTTTTTCCAAACCAGTGTGCTATTTCATGCTTGGCTTCCTCGGGAGTCTCGGAGGCGTGGACAAGGTTGTAGACCGAGCGGCGCTCGACGTTGGCGTTGAGCGGAGAGTCGTTGGAGAAGTCGCCGCGGATAGTGCCCATTTCGGCAAGATAGGGCATTGTGGGGCCCACAATCTTGCGGACCATATCTACCGCGTGCACGCCCTGCACCACCAGTTTGACCATAGGCGCGCTCGACATAAAGTCCAAAAGCCATCCGCGTACCGTCTTGCCGACGCGCATAAGATCGGAGGTACCGAAGTCCTTTTTGACATCATGACCATACTTGGCGTAGGTGGCCATCGTCTTTTCCCCCAGGCGGCGGATCCACTTTTCGTCCTTGGGGTAGTGGTTGTCCATCTCCTTGCGGGAAGCGTGGAACATCTCCAGTGCGACAATTTTAAGGTCGCGCTGCTCAAGGCGGCTGACGATCTCGCCGATAAGCCCCTTGCGCACGCCGTCGGGCTTAATGATGACAAATGTCCGTTCCTCTTTGGGATGCATAAGTGGCATCACTGTACAATATCGACCGGTTTTTTACAAGGCGCATAGTATGGAATTGGCATCACCTTATTATATGGCTTGGGTAATTTCAGCCAAGCGAATAAAAAAGGCCCCGACGTGTGCCGGGGCCTGCCGTTACCGAAAGTGAACTGCAAACGAGGTCATTGGACCATTGTTAGGAGTGGCGTATGATCGCACACTCCTTCGAACTGGCACACCGTCACGACTGGAGAGCAGCCAACACCGAAGATGTAGTCCACGACCACGAGCGGCATTGCGCCGCTGTTCATCAGAGCCGAAAGTTTGTGAAGCTTCCGGTCAAGAGTACATTCGATCGTTCGAGGTACCCAATCCTGAAGACCAGAGGTTTGAACAAACTCGTTGTACAAAGAGCCGTCTCTGAGCATTACCATGGCCCCACACAGAATCAACTTCTTGTACGGCCTCAGAATTTCAGCAAGCGAGCGGAGCGATAAATGATGCTGTTCTCCGAACTTCCCTTCCTTGCTGTAGAGGAAGTGGGTGTTGCCCACAGCGTACCACCTGCCGCTCTTGAGCAGCGTGCAGGTAAGCAGCGGCCGACGCTTGGTGTTGTTGACTTGGTCAGGGGTGGATTCGTCAAAAAGCGTCAACTCCGTCGCGTCGCCCATATAGTACTGCTCGCGGACTTCGCTTACCGCGAGATTGGTGCAGGTGACCAATCCCATCGTACTGCCGTCCACGAATCGCGTCATTGGCACGAATCGGGTGAATCGGTAATTCTCCTGCAGGTGAGGTAGTTCGAAGTCCATGACCTCCTGCAGGCAGAGTACCTCCGCGCCTACTTCCTTGGCGCAAGCAACGACTGCGGGCACTTGTTTCTTATCGCGCCCAAGAAAAGCGCTCATGACTGTTAGGTCCATCACACACCTCCTGTCGGTTCCAACAAAATACGAATGATCTGAGTGTATTATACATCACCATTTGTAAAAGTGCAACACCCCGACAACAGGCAGGCACGCTACCGAGTCAAAATTTCGGGACCTTTGGCGGTTACTAAAATCGTCTCCTCAAAATGCGCGGCGCGCTTGCCGTCGGCCATCCGGTATGTCCACTCGTCTTCGGCAAGAACCACCGCTCCCTTGCCCTCTGCGAGCATCGGTTCTATCGCAAGCACCATACCCACTTTAATTTCCTCGCCCTCGCCCGCGCGGCCGTCGTTGGGAATAAACGGCTTTTCGTGGACGGCTCTGCCTACCGCATGGCCCCCGAGCTCCTCGACGATACCGAGCTTGTGCGCTCGCGCAATGCGTGCGACCGCCGCTCCTATGTCGCCTATGTGGCCGCCCGGCTGTGCTGCGGCAATTGCTGCAAGGAGAGCCGCGCGCGTTGCGTTGATAAGCTCGTGCGCCTTGGTGTCTCCGAGACCTTGCATAACCAGCGATTTTTCCCCTCCGAGATAGGAGGTGTCGGTAGGGTCGCCGACAATAAACGTGCGAGCGGCATCAACAAAAAACCCCTGGTAACTCAAGCCCGCGTCGACAGTAACAATGTCGCCGCCGTGCAACAAGCGCTTTTCGTTTGGGATGCCGTGTACCACCTCATCGTTTATAGACACACACAGCGCCGCCGGATAGGGGTAGCTCGCGCCATCGGGCTGGTAGTTGAGGAAGCTGGGCACGGCGCCGCGCGCACGTATAGAGTGCTCGGCCGCAAGGTCGAGCTCGGCGGTGGAGACGGCGTCTGTGGCGAGCACCTCGACATCGGCAAGAACGCCAGCGAGTATTTTGCCGGCAGAGCGCAGCGCCTTAATCTCCTCTTCAGTGGTCGCTATCATGAAAGGCCGAGAGCTTTTATAACATCGGCATGCACCTCCTCGACGGTCTTCTCGCCATTTATTTCGACCAAAGTCCCCACAGCGCTAAAATATTTTATAACGGTCTCGTTTTTCTTTTTATATTCTTCGAATCGAAGGCGGATGGCGGTCTCCCCATCATCGGCACGGCCGCTTTCTTTTTGACGCAGCGAGAGGCGTTTCCATGCCTCTTCTTCACTTATCCGCAAGTAAACCGCTTTGTACGGACGGGGTAGCCACAGTGATATCTCATGAAGCAACTCCGCCTCGGGTCCTGTGCGACACGCTCCCTCGAACACTATTTTATCCTCCGGGGCAAGACCGAAAAGCACCTTTTCGAATGTATAGGATGCGAGCCAGTGGGGCAGGAGCTCTCCCCTCTCCATTGCACTCTTGAGCCGGCCTCCCAAATAGGTGCCCCCCGCTGCGAGCGAGCGAAACTCGTTCCCCGTCGAAAACATAGGGGCGCTTATTTTTTTTGCCAATAGTGCAGCCTGCGTACCCTTCCCCGACCCGGGCCGTCCTACCATCAAAAAAGTATTGATTTGTTCCACGTTTTCTACTTTACCAAAAGTACGGAGAAATTAATACTCCCGGATAGAGATCTGCGCGTCGATGCGGCGCACGAGGTCGAGGATTACCGAGACAACAATGAGGAGCGCCGTGCCGCCCAAAGCCAGCGATTGGATATGGGTTAGCGATTGCACCGCGATAGGCAAGACCGCGATAGTGCCGAGGAAGAATGCTCCCACAAATGTGATGCGCGTAATCACATTACCCAGATGCGCCTCGGTCGAAGGGCCGGGGCGCACTCCGGGAACGAACGCGCCGTTTTTTTGTAGGTTCTCCGCTATCATATGCGGGTCGAACGTGACCATTGTGTAAAAGTAGGTAAAGAAAAATACGAGGATAAAGTAGAGCGCACCATACAACGGCAAATTTTGCATCACGCCAAGTATCCAGGTAGAGGTGGAGGCGAGCGCCGCAATGCTACTGGTCTGAAAAAAGCTCGCGAACATCTGCGGAATGAGCAAAAAGGAAAGTGCAAAAATGATAGGGATGACACCCGCCTGGTTGAGCCGCAGCGGCAGGTATGTGGAGGCGCCTCCAAAGAACTTCATCCCGCGAACGCGCTTGGCATACGTGACAGGTACGGGACGCTCCGCCTCGGTGACAAACACCACCGCCGCAATGACCACCAGCGTTGCCGCGATAAAGGCGAGGTAGATCGGCACTTGAGAAGACTCAAACGAAAAGAGGGTCTGACTCACCACCGAAGGGAGCTGGGCGACAATGCCGGCAAAAATGAGCAGCGAGACCCCGTTGCCGAGCCCATACTCGGAAATGAGCTCCCCTATCCACATGAGGAGCATCGAGCCAGCAACGATGGTGACGAGGTTGGCAACAAAAGGAAAGAGGCCGAGTGAGGGGAGCACGCCCGAGCGCTCGAGGATAACAAGAAAGGATATGCCCTGCACCACTGCAATAGGGAGCGTGAGCAAACGGCTGTACATATTAAACTTTGCCCGACCCACCTCGCCTTCTTCTTGATAAAGTTGTTTGAGCCGCGGGATCATAAGTGTGAGGAGCTGCATCACGATAGAGGCGGTGATGTAAGGGCCAACACCGAGCATCACCAGCGAGAGGTTGGAGAGTCCGCCGCCGGAAAAGAGGTTAAGCAGACCGAAGAATTGGTTGTTTGAAAAGAAGAGTTGGAGCTGTGCGGCGTCTATACCGGGGATGGGGATGGTGGCGAGGAGGCGAAAGACGAAGAGCGCTCCCACAACAAAAAAGAGTCGATTGCGCAGTTGAGGGTCCTGCAGGAGGAGTGTAAGTTTTTGGATGAAGCCACTCATGATGAAAGTATACCTCCGGCCTTCTCTATCTTCTCTTTTGCGGAGGCGGACACGGTACAGCCCTTAATGGTGAGTTTTTTGGTGATGTCTCCCGTGCCAAGAATTTTGACCGCAAGCGTTTTTCCTTTGCGACCGCGCACCACGCCGCGCTCGCGCAAAGTGGCAGGACTCACTGTGTCGCCCGCGCTAAAGACGCTCTCGAGAACGCCGAGGTTGACCGGATGTACACGTTCGGATATCGAAGCAAAAGCATAGCCGCGCAGCTTCGGCAGTTTTTTTATCTTCTCGCGGACATCGGGGCGTATGCGGTGCCCGGCGCGCGCCTTTTGGCCTTTGGTACCGCGCCCGGAGGTCTTACCCTTGCCCGACGCGCGACCGCGGCCGATGCGCTTGCTACCTTTATTCGCTGTTTTTCTTTGTAGGTCGTGGAGTTGCATATTATATTTCTACTTACGCCTTAAGCATCTTGAGCGCCTCAATGGCCGCGCGTGCGTTGTTGAGGCCGTTTTTGCTTCCGGAGTGTATCTTGGCGACTGTGTTGGTGATGCCAGCCAACTCAAGCACGGGACGTACAGAGGAGCCGGCGACGAGCCCGCGGCCCGACGCAGGCATCAGCACCACGCGCGAGGCCGTGTACTTGGCCGAGACATCGTGCGCAATGGAGTTGTCTTTGGTTAAGTTGACCGTAATCATGTGTTTTTTTGCATCGCGCACGGCCTTGTCGATTGCGAGCGTTGTGTCCCCCGCCTTGCCCAAGCCCACTCCGACGCGCCCTTTTTTGTTACCAATGATGAGCGCAACAGAAAAGGAGAAGCGTCGGCCGCCGGCCACCGTACGCGCAACGCGACGGATAGTGATCATTTTTTGGTCAAACTCGCTTTTGGCGCGGGGCGCGCGTGTACTCTGGCGCCGACCGCCGCGCTGGTCACGACCGCCGCGGCTGCGAGAGCCCCGCTGCGGAGCCGCCTCCGGCGCGGGTACGGCCTCGGCTGCCGCAAGGGTGACGGGCTCTGCGGCCTCGGTATCAACAGCGATTATTTCTTGTTCATCAGCCATATATTTTTTATTACTTTCGGGTAGGCATTAAAATTGTAGACCACCCTTGCGCGCCGCTTCGGCGAGTTTGGCAACCCGGCCAGTATAACGAAAGCCCCCGCGGTCGAACACCACTGCCGCTATACCCGCGGCGGTGGCGCGCTTGGCAAGCTCTGCGCCGAGCTTTTCTGAGGCACTCATTTTTTTGTCCTTTCCCATCTCTTTAGTCGAGCCGGCAATAAGGGTCCGGCCCTCATCGTCGTTGATTATCTGCGCGTGGAGATAACGGTTGGACTTGTACACCGCAAGGCGCGGACGCGCCTGCGTCCCTATAACCTTGGCACGAATGCGCTTGTGTCGGCGTTTGAGATTAGTATCTTGAGTCATATATTTTTACGCGGCCTTCTTGCCCTGCTTGCGGCGGACAACCTCCCCCTCGTAACGGATGCCTTTGCCTTTGTAGGGCTCCGGCTTTTTATGCGCACGAACATCGGCGGCAAACTGTCCCACCACCTCTTTGTCGAAACCCGCTATCATGAGTGTGTTCTTTTCGGCGGTTACGGTGAGCCCCTCCGGTATCGCCATTTTGACAGGATGGGAGAACCCGAGCGAAAGGGCGAGCGTGCGCCCCTGCACCTCCCACTTAAATCCGACCCCTTCGACAAGGAGCTTTTTGCTAAACCCTGCATTAACCCCGAGCAACATATTGCGGACGTGGCTTGCGTAGGTGCCCACCAATGCGCGCGCTTGTATACTCTCGCCCTTTTGAGAGACCTGCACGCCTTCTTGGCCGACCTCGACCGACACCAGCCGATGCAGTGGCTTTTGCAAAGACCCTTTAGGCCCCTTGATAGCAACAATGCCGCCCGAGACGGTAACCTCGGTTTTAGGCGGTATCGCTATGGGTCGTTTTGCAAGACGTGACATAAATAATTTATTTATAGTGAGAGTAGTAACTACCAAATTTCGAACAGGGCTTCCCCGCCGACGCGCTCCTGCCGCGCCTGGGCACCCGTCATAACACCTTTGGGTGTCGAGAGTATTAAAAGTCCGTGGCCGCGCTTGACCGGATGAACGTCGCGCACTCCCATATACATACGGCGCGACGGTTTGGAGATACGTTTGACTCCGGTGATTACCGGTTGGCCGCTTTTGTATACGAGCGGGATAACGAGCGAGTAATTCTTTTTGTCGGCGCCGCCGACATAGCCCTCTTTTGCAAGTACCTCGGCGATGGCCATTTTCATCTGCGAGTATGGCAGAGAGATAGCTGTCTTGCCCACGCGCGAGGCGTTTTGGAGGCGGACAAGCAAATCTGATACGGGGTCGTTTACCATAGTGAATGGGGTTACCAGGATGACTTGCGGATACCAGGGATAAGACCTTCGTTGGCGGCCTCTCTAAAGCACGCACGGCACATACCGAAGTCGCGCATAAAGGCGCGCTTGCGCCCGCAGCGGAAGCAACGGCGAACCACCCTACTTTTAAATTTCGGGGGCTTGTTGGAGCGCGCAACAGTAGACTTTTTAGCCATTATAGTTATTCCTTTTCTCCGATCTGGCTGAGGTTACTTGTCCTGAGCCTGTCGAAGGATGATTTTGTCGGTATCTTCAGCTTAAGGCCTCCGACCTAACAGAAAAAAGGAGCCCAAAAAGGGCTAAAAAGATACTACCACGGGTGACCCCCTCGTGCAAATTACATGAACTACCGTAAATTCTTGAGAGGGCTCTTTATGGTTATGGCCTCCAGAATCTGAATTTTAGAAGCCCCAGTAAGACCATTCTAGGGGGTTTTAGGTTTTTCCCCTAAACCTACAATAATGCCTATTTTTGTAGGTTTTCCACATAAACCTATAAACAAATCTTGACTTTTATAGGTTTATGCCCTAACCTGACAGGGTGAATGCTGGAAAGGTACGTATAGGGGAGGCGGCAAAGATACTTAATGTATCCGTGCAAACCCTACGCAACTGGGAGAAATCCGGGAAACTTCGTGCTGAACGGAGTGGAGGGAAGCACCGCTATTATGCACTACGAGACCTTAATAGTTTTGCTCTCGACCTTCAAATGCTGGGATTGGCCTGGGCCACAAGCGCTATGCCGCCAGCGCTTCCAAGTGAATATTATTGTGAACGACCAGACCGCTTCACTAGTCGAGTGGCTAAGATGGGAATAGAATTGCAGAAAACGGGGCATTTATCCGAAGAATTAGCATCACTCCTCACACTTGTTGCAGCAGAAATTGGCGATAATTCTTTCGCACACAACGTTGGTAACTGGCCTGATGTGCCAGGTATATTTTATGCATATGACATTGCTAAGCGGGTGATAGTCCTTGCAGACCGCGGACGTGGTGTAAAAGCAACACTCCAGCAAGTCCGGCCAAATCTTACTACCGATGTCGATGCTCTAAGGGTAGCTTTTACGGAAATTGTTTCAGGAAGAGACCCCGAGAAGCGTGGCAACGGACTCAAGGTGGTCCGTAATGTCGTAGAGTCAAAGGAAATTGGCCTTTTGTTCCGTTCGGGCATCGGCCTCGTTAATATTCCTACTGGTCCCGGATTGATGCATATTAAGATGGCTGACGGGAATGTCCGTGGCACATATGTTGTTATACTATTTTAAGACATACTAGATATGCAAACCATTCAACTTAAAAAATTTGGCTCCGTACTTGTTTCTCGTCCAGCAGGATTGGAGGCTTTTAATGCTATCCGTCCGCAACTTAATCCTGATGTACCGATCCAAATTGACTTTGACGAAGTGCTCACCGTAACGCCATCGTGGCTCGACGAGTTCCTGACACAACTCACTGACTACAACGGAGGAAAAGTGGACTTACTTCCAACAAACAATGCGTCTGTACTGGCTGCGTTGCCAGTATTAGGAGAGGCACGAAAAGATTTCGTAGCCGCTACTGTGCTGCGCGCTATTAAGCGGATGAAAGACTTGGAGTAATCGTCTGTCCTAATTTGGATGCTTTTTAACCTGCCGTCGTATAGCCCGTGCCTCTTTCTCTCCGATCATTTCTTCAAAACGGTCTTTATCTACCTCACGGAATACCATTGTCCAAGTCTGCATATTATTCAAATTCCAAGTACATAGGACTATGGTCGGACACCTCATCAGGTAATATTTTGAAGTCTTTTACTTCTATCCCCTCACTCACAAGGGCATAGTCAGCAAACTTTGCGGGCTTATCATAAAAGCTGGTACGCGTAGAAGTTATACCGTATTCCTTTATGAGATTACGGAGCCCGATGCCCTCCAGGCGCTTCAAGCTTTCCGTGTCAGGTAGCAAGTTAAAGTCCCCACACAGCACATAGGGATTAGTTAGAGTTTTTAAGAACTCTGCAATTTTATTTTTTTACAAATATAAGTAGTCCGTAATCGTCTAAATGATGAGGACGGAAGTAAGGCAGAAATTTCTTGCACCCCGTGTATCATAATCCTTGAGTGGTCTATTGCCATACCCCCAGCTGCATGACCGTCGAGGTCTTTATAAGGAGCCGACCACATTTCTTGTAGGCAAAATATATCAGCGTCTTTATTCTTTTCAAGAAAAGCTAGCAGTTTTTCCTTACCCGCACGCCCACCCCAAGTATTTAAAGAGACAAGTTTCATATCCTTATTCTGATAGTTCCAAAAGCTTTTCTTGAACAATAGGAAGTTCTGTCGTCCCACCACTGCCACTAAAATGCCTCTGCCTATGCTCTATGATAATTTCTGCACCGAGTTTTTCCCTAAAATCGTCCTGATTATCAAGCGGCACCCATGGGTCATCGTCTGAAAAGATGGCAACGCTTTTGGGGAGATGGGATTTAACTTTTTGTAGCTCTATAGGAGTACCGAGCCAATGCTTATCCGTTTCCTGTACGTCAGGGTCATCCTCTAGTCCCGTGAGGTGTTTAAAGAACCCTGCAACAAATACTGCCCCACCTACTTTTACTCCTTCTGGCAAAGATTCGAGATATCTAGCAATAGTCTGACATCCAATGCTATGGCCTATAAAGTAGGCCTGCTCATCGGGAGTACCTACTACTTCAGCCAGTTTTGGCACCCAGTTATAAATGCGGGGACTGCCAGCATCGGGTAGTTGTGGTACCTCAACCTTAAATCCCTTTGCTTCAAGTCCGGCCTTAAGCCATGGAAACCACCCTTCCTGTGGTGTGCCGTCCCAGCCATGGACTATAAAAGCTCGCTTTTGCATGGCTTTATAGTATCCTTTTTATTCAGAAACTGAAATGCTGACATTATGAAGATTGGAGACCGACCCTGCAAACATCCTTATAGGCCAATATATAAGGTTGTTTTTGTAACACTTACTTCTGCTTTCTTATTGGTTTAAAAAGAGCTAGCTCTTTTTAAACGGAAAGCCGAGGTGGCGCAGGTAGATTTCTGCGGTTTTTTTGTTTTTTGCCGAGGTGACCACTGTCACCGCCAGTCCAAAGACATCTTTAAGTTCCTCATCGGCTGTTTCGGGGAAGACGGAGTGCTCCTTGATACCGAGCGTGTAGTTTCCCATCTCGTCTATTGCGCTTACAGAAATGCCTTTAAAGTCCTTAGTACGAGGAAGTGCGATATGGACAAGCCGATTAAGAAAGTCCTCCGCGCGCTTGCCACGCAGAGTCACCTGGTACCCCACCCTGTCGCCGGTGCGCGTCTTATAGGTCGCTATCGACTTCTTTGCGCCGCGAGAGGACGCTTTTTGCCCTGTAATTTTTTCCAGCCGATCGGCAACCGTCTCCTGTCGGCCTTTTTCTTTTGCCATTTTGCCCACGCCGGCCGATACCACCACCTTCTCTATACGGGGGGTTTGCATGCGGTTGGTCCACCCAAAATCTTTTTTGAGCGTTTCAAAAGCACTTTTTTGTTTTTCTTGAATAAGTTCCATAAATCTTCGTAAAATTTATTTCTTCGCCACCTTGCTCACATGCAAGGGATGAAATTTCTCCACAATCTGTCCCGCCTGGCCGGCGCGACGCGGTTTTTGATGTTTAATGCGCTTGCCGACGCCCTCAACCAGCACCATCTCTTTTTTGGGGAAGGCGCGCACCACCTTGCCGCTCTTGCCTTTGTCCACGCCGGATATAACCGTAACCGTGTCGCCTTTTTTAATGTGGAGGGTATTCATAAATTTTTCGGTTACACCACCTCCGGCGCGCGAGAAATAATCGTCTGATACCCAAGCTCCTGCAACTCGCGCGGGATAGGGCCGAACACGCGCCCTGCCTTCGGCTCTTTTTTGTCTTTGCCGCCCGTGTCCAGTGTCACCACCGCATTGTCGTCAAAGCGGATATAGCTGCCGTCCTTGCGCCGAAAGGGCTTGCGCTGGCGCACCACCACTCCGGTCAAAATATCTTTCTTCTTTACCTGCTTGCGCGGCTCGGCGGTTTGCACCGAAAAGATAACAAGCTCCCCTATCTCGGCGTAGCGCTTTTTAGAAGAGCCGGGCACCTTGAACACGCGCCCTATCTTGGCACCGGAGTTGTCTGCAATATGCACGAGTGAGCGGTCTTGAATCATATAAATTATTTGTCGGACACGATCTCAAAATACTTGGTCTTTGAGAGCGGGCGGGTCTGGCGGATAGTTACCATATCGCCCTCTTTTGCCATGTTGCCCGGATTGTGAACGGAGAACTTTGAGGTCTTCTTCATATATTTTTTATACTTGGAGTGCTTTACATAGCGGGACACGGCAACCACTGCAGTGTCCTGCATTTTGTCCGAGACGACTACGCCCCGCAGTTCTTTTTTTTGAGTGGTCTTTTCCATATACATTCCTATTTATTTTGCGCGCGACGGAGTATGCTCACTGCGGTCAGGGTCCGGGCCACCTCGCGGCGCAGCTTGCGGGCAAGCTTTACATCACGATTCTTACTACCGCTGGAGGAAAAACGCAAGGCGCGCAGCTCCTCGCGCTTTGATGTAGCGAGCGTGTGGAGCTCCTCGGCAGAGTGTTTGGTGAGATTAAGTTTCTTAGACATAAATATAAATCAGGACCGAGTGACCACCTTTGCCTTGAGCGGGAGCTTGGCGGCTGCCTTCTTTAGGGTGGACACCGCGAGTGCATCAGTCACTCCGTCCACCTCAAAGAGTACGCGACCGGGCCACACCTGCACCTCGTAGCCGACAGGGTCGCCCTTGCCCTTGCCGAGCTTAACCTCCGGGGGCTTCTGGGTAAACGGCTTGTCAGGGAAGATGCGTATCCACTGCTTGCCGGTCTTGCCCAAAGAGCGGGCAATAACCTTGCGTGCGGACTCTATCTGGTTGCTGCGCACGCGTGCGGCCGTAGTGGCCTTAAGCCCGTGGCTGCCAAACGACACCACTGTGCCGCGGGTCGCTGTCTTCAGCACCTTTGGGTTGTGGCGCATCGTGTGCGACTTACGAAATTTTACTTTTTTAGGAAACAACATACAGAAATATTAGAAATCTTTTTTATTTATCTTTGCCGCGAGCGGCAAAGATGTCGCCCTTGTATATCCATACCTTGACCCCGATAACCCCGAGCGGCAGGTTCGCCCGCTCTTTGTGAAACTCGACGTCTGCGCGGATTGTCTGCAGAGGGATGCGCCCCTTTTTGAGTCCTTCGGTGCGCGACATAGAGCCGCCGCCGAGCATTCCAGAGATGACGATGCGCACGCCTTTGACGTCGCGGTTTGCCATCACCTTTTCTATCGTCTGCTTAAGCACCCGGCGGAAGGGCATGCGCTTCTCCAGCCCTTCGACGACCATATAAGAGACAATGGCGGCGTTGCTTTCGGGCGAGCGTATCTCTTCGATGTCGAGTTTTATCTCGGGGACAGTAAGCCCCTTGCCTGCCAAAAACTTGGCGATACTGTTGCGCAGTTTGGTCGAACCCTCCCCTGAGCGGCCAATGATGAGACCGGGGCGGGAGGTCTTGATGATGACGCGCAATTGCTTTGTGTTGCGCTCGAGCTCAATGCCGCCGACGTACATCCCCTTAAGCTCGCGCTGCAAGAACTCGCGCAGGAGCACCCCTGTCTTGAGGTTCTCAAGATAGGCGGGGCCGGTAGCAAACCAGCGATGGCGCCAGTCCCGCAGGACTCCCAGACGATGCGCAAATGGATGGACTACTTTAGACATAAAATTATTTTACTTTTTTCGACAGCGACAGGGTGATATGGCTCGTCTTCTTTTTGATGAGTGAGGCCCGACCGCGCGCGCGGGGCATCTGGCGTTTAAACACCACGCCGCCGTTGACCTCGATTTTTTGGATATAAAGCTCCGCCGCCTCCACTTTTGCGTTCGAGACGGCGGACTTAATGAGTTTTGCCATCGGCTCGGCGCCGCGCTTGGGGAGCATCGAGAGGAGCGCGAGCGCGCGGGCCGCCGACTTGCCGCGCACCAAATCAGCAATAAGGCGTACCTTGCGCGGCGCCTGGCGGTAGTTTCTGAGTGTTGCGGTGGAGGCGATCATAATTATTTAGGGGGCTTCTTGGCACCAGCAGCGTCGGCTGCAGCTTTGGCCGCCTGCGCCGCTACTATCTCGCCTTCTTTCTGCTTTGTTTCCATCTCCTTCTGCATCTTGCCTCCATGGCGGACGAACTTCTTGGTCGGGGAAAACTCGCCGAGGCGGTGCCCCACCATATCCTCGCTCACCAGCACCTCAATATGCGCTTTGCCGTTGTACACGCCGAACTTAAATCCCACCATTTCCGGGGCAATCTGAGAGCGGCGCGCCCACGTCTTTATCATCTCGGTAGCAAGGGGCTTTTTGCCTTCAATCTTTTTGAGGAGTTTTGGGTCGACGTATGGTCCTTTTTTTAGCGATCGCGCCATTGCAATTGAAAACCCGCGCCATGCGGGAGTGGGCTTAATGTACCGCAAACTCCCCTCTTGTGCAACCTATCTGCCGACGGGTGGACTTACTGCTGTTGACCGCGCTTGCCGACTTTGCGGCGGCTTACAATGAGGTAGTTGGAGTACTTCTTGGGGCGGCGGGTTTTTTGGCCCTTTCCGGTGGGCTTGCCCCACATACTCTTGGCGCGGCGCAACCCACGACCAGAGCGGCCCTCGCCGCCACCGTGGGGGTGGTCTACTGGATTCATCGCCGTACCGCGCACCGTCGGGCGGATGCCGAGCCAGCGGGAGCGGCCCGCCTTGCCTATCGTGCGCAGGTGATGCTCATCGTTACTGACCTCGCCGAGAGTCGCCCAGCAATTTTCGAGCACTTTGCGCACCTCGCTTGAAGGCATCTTGAGGTCGGCATAGCCCTGGTCGCGAGCGATAACCTCGATGTGAGTTCCGGCGGCGCGGCCAAGTTTGCCGCCATTGCCGGGCTTTAGTTCTACGTTGTATACAAACGAGCCGATAGGGACATTTTTAAGTGGCATTCGGTTGCCCGGATTGGCCAGCGCATTTTCTGCGGTATCAATAGTCGCCCCCACCTTGACCGACTGCGGCAAAAGCGCGTAACGTCGCTCGCCGTCGCGGTAGAGCAGAAGTCCGATGAATCCTGAGCGATTGGGGTCATATTCAATCGTCTCGACGCGCGCGGGGACCATTTTTTTGTAGCCAAAATCAACGTCGCGTTGCAGGCGCTTGTGGCCGCCACCTTTGTGGCGCACCGAAATCCGGCCCGCATTGTTACGGCCGACGTCGCGTTTGTGGCCCGAGGTGAGTGCCTTGTGCGGCTTGTTGGTGGTGACCTTCCCCTTAAAGGTGACAGTCGTCATGTGGCGGCGGGACTTGGTGTAAGGTTTGTAGGATTTCATAAATTTTTTCTTAAAAATTTACCCTGAGCGTAGTCGAAGGGTTGGTCATTATGCGAGCTCGATCTTATCTCCCTTCTTAAGGAAGACGTAGGCCTTTTTGCCGCCGCGAGTCGTGCCGCGGCGGTTAGTGCCGCGGGTCATCACTCGCTTGCGCGGTATAGCGACCAGCGTCACTTTGCGCGGCGATACTTTGTACACGTCGAGGATAGCAGTAGCAACGTCGCGCTTGGAAGAATCCTGCGCCACGTTGAAGCAGTATACGCCCGCCTCTGCCATGTACGCGCCCTTCTCGGTGATGCGGGGAGCTATGAGTATGTGTCCTGCATGCTTTTTCATAATTATTTTTTGGGTGCCTTAGGTGCAGAAGAGGGGGTGGGGATGGAAGCGGCCTTCTTGTCGAACAGTTCAAAAGCATCTTTAGGGCTCGCAAGAATCAGATATTTTGCCGAAAGCACCGAAAGCGGGTTGAGGTTGCGTACCTCCTCAACGGCTATGTTGCCGAAGTTCTGAAAGCTCTTCATTGTGGGTACGTGGCGCACAGGGAGCGCAATAAGCGCGGCGTTCTTCTTTTTTGAGAGACCGGAGAAATGTTTGGCAAAAGCGGCAAGCATCGCGCGCGCGGCCGATGCCTTGGGCGCCTGCAGCTCAATCGAGTCGACAAAAATAACTTCGCCCTCTTTATGCTTGCGCGAGAGCACCGCAAGGAGTGCCTTTTGGCTCATGGTGCGGTTAATCTTGCGGGTGTAAATTTTGGAGGAGGTGGGACCGTGCGTTACGCCTCCACCCTTCCAGATAGGCGAGCGGCTGGAGCCGTGGCGCGCCCGTCCGGTGCCCTTCTGCTTCCAGGGCTTCTTGCCTCCGCCGCGCACCTCGCCACGTCCTTTTGTGTCAGCCACATTGGGGCGCGCGTTGCCCTGCATTGAGACAACAACCTGATGCACGAGATCGGCATTCCACGGGACACCAAAAATGCTCTCCGGGATTTCAATCTTTCCCGTTTCTTTTGCTTGTATGTTGTAAAGTGTGGACTCCATAAAAAATTCCTATTTTTTATCCTGAGCTTGTCGAAGGGTTGCTTCGCTGCCGCGGATTTCTACGAGCGTGCCGCGGCGGCCAGGTACGGCGCCTGATATCACCAACTCGCCCGTCTCCGGCAGGACCTGCAAAATAGAGAGGTTGCGCACCGACACGCGATCCGATCCCATACGACCGGCCATGCGCATACCCTTGGCAACGCGGCCTCCCGCTCGCCCACCGCCCCCGCCTATAGAGCCGGGGCTGCGCTCGGAGTGCTTCTGGCCGTGGCTACGCGGGCCGCCGTGGAAGCCGTGGCGCTTGACTACGCCCTGGAACCCCTTGCCTTTTGATACCGCCGAGACAGTTACCTTGTCCCCCACAGCAAATACCGAAACATCGATAGTAGAACCAACTTCGGGGAAGTCAGCAACCACATCGCCGCCCCGCATCGCCGCGCGGGGACGCATCTCGCGAAAATGTTTAAGCGCCTTGCCTTTGGCGTGACCGAACTGCGCTTTGTTGACGCGGCCTTCTTTGGTGTCGCCCGCACCTACCTGCACCGCCGTGTAGCCCTCCTTTTCGGTAGATTTAATTTGCGTCACCGTGTTGGGGGCCGCCACAACAATGGTAGCGGCAAAAGCCCTACCCTCTTCGGTGTAGACAGTCGTCATCTTGCCTTTTGTTCCAAGGATAAATTTCATTGTTGTCTATTGGTCCGTCACACTACTGAAGTATGTCGGACGTGGCCAACGCTACTGTGTCCTTCGTAGCTTCGTGCGAAGAAGGATTTCTGCGTTGCTAGGACTATACACTGGGGTGTATTTTTATGCAAGAAAAAAGAGCGGGGGAGATTTTAGCGTAGCGACATGATAGCGTGCAAAAATCACCGCTACAAAACCGTATGAATAAACTTCCTATAGGACAACTAATCATACGTGGTTACTCCAGACCAAAATGTTTCCGAAGCGGGAGATCATACTCGATTGCGTCGGCAACTACATACAAAACATCTTTGCCAATTTTAAAATCTGCCTTCAATAAAGTTATTAGATCTTCTGCGTCATACGGGTAAACCCACACGCTATCCTGTAACCGATAAAAGCCCATGTTTATGAGCGACGCTCTGATTTGGCTGCGTACCGCGCGGCGGCGTTCCGGAATATCAAACATAAGCATGCGCCACTTTTTATCCCAGCGTCTTGGTTTCTTAGGTACCAGCTTCCCCTCCCCGAACATCGCGGCATACCGCTCGCCTTTTTCCGTAAGACGTGCGCACTTTCCGCTGTTGCCGTCTTCTAGAATTATGTAACCGTAACGGATAAGGCGGCTAAACGACTTCTCCACCCCTTGCCGTTTTTGACGGGGATTAATAAGTCCGAGCTTCCCTAACGCGCCGAGCACGTTGGGGGCAACCAAAGCTACAGCCAAGCCGCCAGCAACGGCGAGAATGGTAATTACCGCCTTATTGATTTTGGTTTTACGAATCCGTGCTTTTACTCTTGTCTCTATCTCCCCCACACATCTATTCTACCTCCGTATGAATAAATCTCCTATAGGAAAACTGTTCATACTCTCTTATTTTATTTTTATGCAAGAAAAAAGGCCCCTAGCAGAGGGACCAATTTATTGGGTCTGTCTTACGGTAGACGGTAGAGGAGCCACCACCAGCCAAGCGTCAGGAATGCTCCCCACATCGCGGCAACCTTTGCCCCATCGTAGGTCAGAACATAGTCGATGCCCACAATCTCGGCGGCGAAGATAAACGCCGCAAAGAACGGGAAGAAATGGACGAAGAGTAGAAAAAGAACGTCGCCTAAGTATTGTGGCTCGTCGTTTTTATCCCAATAGAGAGGATTCTGCCACCAGCGCAAGGGCGCCCGGTATTGGAGAAACTCTGGCATTTTGTCTGTCTCCTCCTGTTAGTCTAATGCGACTATACCAAGAAAAAACCTCTCTTACGAGAGGTCAAAGACCTATGCGGTCGAGTTTGCGATCCTGCCGTACATTGGTGGGAGGAAGGAGCTTCATCGCACGCATGGCGCGCAGTCCAAAGTGAACCTTTAGCCTCTCGGCCGTGGCGGCATCTTGAGGCCTTCCTGCCGCAATAAATCGCGCGTGATGAGTCTGGTAGCTCAGCGCTAATGACGCGTACCACATGGCCATTCCAAGCACTTTCTGTTCGCGCTTTTTGTTTATCACCTGAACCTCCGTGTCTCTTTTTGTAATCTAACATAAAAAAGCCCCGCTTTCATGGGGCTTTTTTATTTGTTTTATTGTTACACCATCTTCACGTCTATGGTGACTCCGGAGGGGAGAGACAAGTTCGTCAGCGCCTCGATTACTTTTGGGGTCGGGTCGAGGATATCGATAATGCGCTTGTGGATGCGCATCTCAAACTGCTCACGCGCATCTTTGTAGATAAAGGTTGAGCGGTTGACCGTATATTTTTTAATCTCCGTCGGGAGCGGTATAGGCCCTGCCACTTTTGCATCGTAGCGCAACGCGGTGTCGAGGATCTGCTTGACTGAAGCGTCGAGCACCTTGTGCTCGTACGCGCGCACCTTGATGCGCAGCTTTTGCGGCGCAGCAACAACGGCCTTTTTTGCCCGCGGCTTCGCAGCAGGTTTTGCCTTCTTTTCTTTTTGTTCGGTAGCCATCGTTTTTATTGGCAGATAATAAATTATCTGCGTTTGGAGCTAGTTCTCCCCTGTCGGGGTAACCTATCTCCGGTTAGCTTACTCCTTTTTAATTAATTACGCGATACTTTTTGATTTAAATAATTGCTTAGGCAATTATTTTCGTGACGACACCTGCGCCTACCGTCTTGCCGCCTTCGCGGACAGCAAAGCGTGTCTGGTTTTCAAGCGCAACCGGTGCAACAAGTTTAACCTTAAAGGTGATAGTGTCTCCTGGCATAACCATCTCGGTCCCTTGTGGGAGCGTCACCTCCCCGGTGACATCGGTCGTGCGGATGTAGAACTGCGGCTTGTATCCGGAAAAGAACGGCGTATGGCGGCCGCCCTCGTCTTTGGTAAGCACGTATACCTCGCCCTCAAACTCGGTGTGCGGGGTAACGGACCCGGGCTTTGCAAGCACCTGACCGCGATGGATGTCGTCTTTGGCAGTGCCGCGTAGGAGGATGCCGGCATTGTCGCCTGCCTGTCCCTGATCGAGCTGCTTGTTAAACATTTCGATACCGGTGACGGTCGTTTTGGCAGTGGGCTGGAGACCGACAATTTCGATTTCCTCGCCGACTTTTACTATGCCACGCTCGATGCGGCCGGTTACCACCGTGCCACGACCTTCGATAGAAAAGATGTCTTCAACAGGCATAAGGAAGGGCTTATCAAGCTCGCGTATGGGCTCGGGGATATAGGTGTCGAGTGTGTTGGCAAGTTCAAGCACTTTTTGCGCCCACTCATCATTGAGGTCCTTTGCCTCGAGCGCTTTAAGTCCGGAACCGCGGATAACCGGAGAGTCGGTGTAGCCCTGCTTTTTGAGCAGGTCCTTTACCTCCTCTTCGACTAGGTCAATGAGGTCTTTGTCATCAACCATATCTACCTTGTTGAGAAAAACGATGATTTTGGGTACGCCCACCTGACGAGCAAGGAGAATGTGCTCACGGGTCTGGGGCATAGCGCCATCGGTTGCGGCAACCACGAGGATTGCGCCGTCCATTTGCGCTGCGCCGGTGATCATGTTTTTGATGTAGTCAGCGTGGCCCGGAGCGTCTATGTGCGCATAGTGGCGGTTAGGCGTCTCGTACTCGGAGTGGTGGAGCGCGATAGTAATGCCGCGCGCCTTTTCCTCCGGAGCATTGTCGATGCCGTCGACTCCCTCGACGCGCGCACTGTAGCCCTTGTCCTTGGCCATATTGAGCACGTGGAGAATAGACGCAGTGAGCGTCGTCTTGCCGTGGTCGACGTGGCCGATAGTGCCGACGTTTACGTGCGGCTTAACCCTTTCGAAAGTTGCCATAAATAATATATTTTCTACTAATAACTAATACTAAGCCCCCTGACGCTGCTTCGGGCTCGCACGCCAAAGCACGCCCAGTGCATTGCGCCCTATAGTAGCAGAGCCAAAAAAATAATGCAACTCCGCGTGTATTAGTAGATGCCTGCGTTGTAGAAGAGGTCTCCCAGAGCGTCAGTGAGTATGCTAAGCGGAGCGTCTATCATACCGACCGCCACCACGGCGAGGTGTGAGTTGAAGGCGCTGCTGTAGGCACCCAAGTAATCAAATGAGGCGCTTGCAACCGGCGCCGCAAGTACAGTGACAAGCTCGCTTCCCGCAAATACGCCTGCTCCGGAGGACTGGTCGAATATCTGCATTTTGTAGATACCCTTCTGCGTGTAGGTGTGCGTAATTGTCTGGATGGATTGCGCACAACCGCCCGCTCCCCAACTGGAGTGTTTTGCCGTGTCTCCCGCAGCCCAGTTTTCGTCGCCGAAGTAGAGTGTGTACGCTCCCGCAGAGCAGGACGCAGTGCGGTTGAGGAGGTAGGAGAAGGTGACGGGGAAGGGTGCTGTGCCTTCATTCACGTCGGCGACGACAATGTCCTCTGCTGTCGTGCCTGGCAGGACGACTTCGGGAGGAGGGGGTGCGGCGGCGACGGATATCTTTGCCGAGCCGAGTTGGACTATGCCCGGGTTGTTGAGTTGGGCGAGGTAGATGCCCGTCTTGGTGTATGTGTGCGTCATGGTCTGCACGATGGGAGCGCACACACCGGCATTCCATGACATTTTTTGTTGGACATCGCCTGCGGCCCAGTCCTCGTCGCCGAAGGAGAGGGAGTAGTAGCCGGCGGAGCAGGAGGAGGCAACGTTGAGCCGATAGGTGAAGGCGACGGGGAGTGGTGCAGTGCCTGCCGTGATGTTTGCGATTAGGGGAACAGGAAGATTTACGGCACAAGCGGCATAGGGGTACGAGCCAGAGAGAGCGCCGTCGGCGCAGGTGCGCGTCTGCGAAGTGCACTGCTCGCCGTATGCGACATTCGCGGATTGGTATGCCGTGACGGCGCTACCGTGCGCCACACTCTGCCCGTTCCATGAACATGATGGGTGTACAGTCGGAGACGCAACCGTTATCTTTGCCGAGCCGAGCTGGGCTATGCCAGGGTTGTTGAGTTGGGCTAGGTAGATGCCCGGCGTGGTGTAGGTGTGGGTGATGGTGCCAGTTATCGGAGCGCATGCGCCGGCATTCCATGACACTTTTTGTTGGACATCGCCCGCGGCCCAGTCCTCGTCGCCGAAGGAGAGGGAGTAGTAGCCGGCGGAGCAGGAGGAGTCCTTGTTGAGAGTGTAGCTGAAAGCAACCGTGAACGGGGCAGTGCCCTCCGCGGTGCTTGCTTTAAGTAGCGGCGTACTAGAGACCTTGGGGGCGACATACACAATGGCGGAGCTGATCGCTTCGCCCGTCGAGCCATTGTTGAGTGCCGCTTTGTACGCGCCGGGGATAGTGTACGTGTGACTTATTGTCCCGGTCACCGGGCCGCAGATACCCGCGGCCCAGATCAGATTCTTAAATACGTCACCCGCCGCCCAGTCCTCGTCGCCGAAGGAGAAACGGTACGAACCGGCGTCGCAGAAATAATTCCTGTTGAGGTTGTACGTGAATACGACCGGAAACGGCGAGGTACCTTCCGTACTGCTCGTCAAAAGCGGAGGAGGAAGCGGCGCGTCGACAGTGCATGACGAATAGAAATATGAGCCGGTAAGTACGTCGCTCGAACACGTACGCGTTTGCGAAACACACTGGCCGCCAAAGGGAGCGCGGGGCCTCTGGTAGGCGACGACCGATGCGCCGGGCGCGACGGACTGCCCATTCCAATAGCACGGTCCTATGGAGGAAAAAATGTCCTGGAGCGCCGGGATTACCGCTTTTGGTGTTCCGTCTTTCC
>Ga0155710_126_pt1 | contig 26579 bp, 30 predicted proteins | sample RifCSPlowO2_01_FD_107367 | JGI IMG/M metagenome (GOLD analysis project Ga0155710, IMG submission 107367) | Candidatus Adlerbacteria bacterium RIFCSPLOWO2_01_FULL_54_21b | reverse complement strand
GTCCTTCATTTTTGAAGGCGACCTCAGTGCTCTCAAAGAGCGCGTGGCGGTGGGCTGATACCCCAAACTATCCCGACTTGGAGAACCGGTAGCTTCTCCACTTTCTTCAGCCCGCGAATAGTCGTAGGTTGATTGAGCTTCACAATGGAGTCTAGAAGGTAATGCGACACAAAGTCGACTGGAAAGACCTGACCAAACGCGGCGGCGATCTCATCGTCTCCGAACAGAGCGCATCATATGCGTTTCTGCATGAGAAGCTCGGGATCAGCCCCGGCATCATCATCAAGTTGCTCAACCGCTTGCAGACCAAGGGTCTGGTGAGGCGGGGCAAGCAGCGTCGGTGGGTCGTGCTGGTGAATCCTGACGGCTCGCCGAAAGGCGAAGCCGAGATTCCGAAGAAGCGACGCTTCAGAAAAATCCGTCGCAAGACCGAATCCAACGGTGCGTTCACCGACTCGGCGAAAATCGAGTTTGTGCAGCATCTCGCCACGCTCGCCGACGGCGAGAAGGCCCGCATCTTGCGGGAGGTCGCAAATGACCTCGTGGAGTTCTCGAAGAATCGCAAGTTCTTCGAAGCTCTGAAGGACTAGTACCTTGCTCAGACCTCCCTACCCAGGGAGGTCTTTTTTACTTTTCTAGATTTTTTAAATACTGACGGATCGAGAGACCGCCTGCCGTACATAAAAAGAACGCACGTGCGGTTGCAAAGGTGCGTTCTTGTTTACTTGGTAGCAGTGTAGATCAGATGAGTCCGACTTTCTCGAACGTCTGTCGGACGGTTTCCGTATCGAACGGCTTCATGATGTACTGGTTCGCCCCTGCGTGGAGCGCACGGGCGATATGCGCCACACGGAGCAGGGGCGGAAAAGTGGGGGGACTTGGCACATATCCCTAGCGGAGGGTACTGCCGAGCAGAATGCCGTTTGCCCAGTAGAATCCCGTTGCGCCGGCGGGGAGAAGATCGTACGTGTACCCTTCCGCGTATGCGACCCTGCTGGCTGTAACAACACGCGCGCCGTCATACACATTACCCTCTACAAGGTCTCCCGCAGTATGCCCGTGGGCGGTCGGATGCCCGGGTGATACGAGGAGAGCGCGGCCATCTTCAAGAACAAGCTTCACCATTGTGTGCATCGGTGGCGCCAAGGTCTTGCTTACTTTAGTGACGAATGCGACGACACGTGCGCCGGAGGCACTCTTTGTCCATACCGCATCTCCTACGCGCATCTCCTGCACGGCGACAGCACCGAGTGGAGTATCGATGAGCGTATCTTTGGCAAGACAGATAGGGCACGTGCGCTGGTATCCCTGAAGCTGACAGAAGTAGGGTGGCGGTGGCTCGCCCTCGTAACCAACCGGCGATCCGCACCCTTGTTTGCATTCAAAGTCCGTTGGGCAACCCGTGTCGTTCGGTCCGCTGCACTGCCTCCCTATCGGCGCAGCGCACAAGCCGTTGTGACACAACGCTCCGGCTGCACACTGCGCATCGGCACTGCAGCCGTATCCTTCTTTCACTTTGCACTCACCGGTAATAGTGATGTGCGTGGGGACGCAGGGGGGATCGTTCGAGGGGCACGCAGTACCCATGCCCTGCGTTTCTTGGCAAAGGTACTGCGGCGAAGGGCAATCAGAATCTTTTAGACAGCTCCGCCCCGCTGAAGGGCAGGGTGCAAATTCACAATTGGGACCCGTTCGGCCGACCGCCGAGCCGTCAGAGCAGAGCTTCGCCTCTTGCGTGCATGCTGTAGGAGGCGGCTTGACAGTTCCAATGATTCCGGCGATCACTATCGGAATCTCAAGGGCGTCGTCGTTTTGAGGCAATCCGGAGGGATTATCCTTGCGCAGTATGAGTGAGCCCTTGTTGCTGTATGCATTTTTGTCGACCGTGAACGTGAGTGTGGCCTCGAACGGAACAAAATCAGTCGTCATCCAGTCGTTTTTTGCCTGCGCGATGCCCTCCGCGATTATTCTGCCATCCCAATCGGTGAGGACTACAGGGAAACTCGCTTCAAAAAACCAAGTGCCGCGTGCCTCTCCTCTAATAGTAAGCGGACTCGATATTGTCTGATTGGGGCGCGGTGTCGAGATGCGGATGAGATCGATCTTTTCGAGCTCGTTGCCTATGTTCTCGGTAAACGTCCGCTCGCCGTCGCGACATTGCCGCGGGTAGGACTCCATCACCGGATTGCCTTTCCCCACGCATTCTTCAAAGGTGGTGATGAGTACGCCGAGACGCGTACCAAAGAGCCACCACGCGCCTGCGGCGGCGATGAGTACCACGACGATGATAAGCGGGAGCGTGTTTTTCATGCAGGATCACATCATCCCATACATCGAGAGTGTGGGCTACGGATAGCTCCTATCGTCATCCTCGATGGGTATAGACTCCCCCAAGTACTTCGGTTTTCTATGGAAGATGAGATTGAGTACGGCTTTCTCATTGGCGAGCGCTTCGCGTACATAGTTGCGAAAAAGCATGTGGCCGATGTCGGCGTTCACTCCGCTCGCCTCAATACCGAGCATCCGCGCGATAAAGACGGCACGAGGCAAATGAAAAGATTGAGTGCTGATGAGAATAGAGGAGACGCCGAAAATATCGCGGGCGCGATACATGCTGCTGTAAGTGTCGAAGCCTGCGTGGTCGAGGAATATGACAGCGTCCGGTATACCTTTTCTGATGAGATACAGGCGCGCCGGATTTACCTCGTTTTGAATAGCGGTGCTGTTGTCGCCCGAGACAAGGATCCTTGATACTTTCCCCGCTTCATACAAAGAGATCGCCGTATCCAAGCGGTCAATGAAGATCGGAGAGAGAATGCCTTCTGTCGAAACCGACGCTCCGGGAACAAGCGCCGTCTGTGCCTCTGGTGCATGGCTTACGCTCGCATAGATATACGGCTTCGAGGCAAGGTAGATGACCACGTTCGTCGTGAGTACACCGACGACTAGGGCGCCACACGCTAGGATGACGATGTGCAAAAGCCGTTTCATACAATGCTAGGAAATGCTCGCCACAATGTTCTGCACGAGTTCATTAGATACCCAAATTATTCCACAAAGCTTCATGAATGGGAAGCAGCTCTCGAACTTTTTGCAAATAATAAATATAAGTACTGCACAGGCAATATCAGGAGCGCGCGAGCGCGATAGTGTGCACACCGCGCGCTCCGGCCGCCCGGAGCGCGCGGCGCGCCTCAGCGAGAGTGGCACCGGTGGTAGCGACGTCGTCTACCACCACGCACACGCGCCCCGCGATGCGCTCCGTTTGTACTGCTTCCATAGAACGCACGACATTACGGAGCCGCTCGGCCTTCGGAAGCCCTTGCTGGGTTTTAGTGTCGATGATTCGTCGCAGGGTATTCGGCGCATACTCATATGCATTGCCGAGGTGAGCCAGAGCCGCCACACACAACACCTCTGTGTGATTGTGTCCGCGCTGTCGCCGCCGGTTTTGGTGCATGGGTATAGGTACAAGCAAAGGGGCGCCGAGTTCCTCCGTGGCAAGCGCAAGTAGTTCTTCATAAAGGAGTATGCCTCCGAGCGCCGCCGCGCTCTTGTTGGCGCGATACTTTATCTCCCAGATGAGTGCGGTAACCCTCGGGTCGTGGTAGGGGAGACATCCGTCCGCCGCGCGCAGTGTCTGAAGCTCGTCAAGCGAGAGCGTGCGTACGACACGCTCGCTGGCTCGCGGCGGTACCACAAGGTCGAAAACATCCCGTAAAAGCGCGCGCAGCATAATGATATACTTATTGTAATGGCGTTTTCTCTATCGTCGCTATTCCATAAAGAGTCAAAAAGCGTTATCGGGGTTGATATAGGCACCTCCTCTGTAAAGGTCGTGCAGTTGCGGCGCGAGCAGGGTCGCGTCGTCCTTGAGACCTACGGCGCTATAGCGCTGGGGCCGTATGCCGGCGTGGAGATAGGCCGCGCCACCGCGCTTCCTGCGGAGAAGCTGGCCGAGGCGCTCAAAGATGTAATCCGCGAGGCCAACGTTACCACCAAAGACGCCGCTATCGCTATCCCTTACTCCTCCTCACTTGTCGCGATAATTAAGGTCCCCGCCGCAGCAGAATCCCAACTGGCATCGGTGGTGCCTATTGAGGCGCGCAAATATATCCCCGTACCTATCAACGAGGTACAGTTGGACTGGTTCGTCGTCTCCGACCAAAAAAAGCATACGGCGGACGGCAAGCTGGAGGTGCTCCTTGTCGCGATACATAACGATACCACCGCAAAGTTTCGCAGTATTGTATCGGAGGCGGCGCTTCTCCCCGGTTTTTTTGAGATAGAGGTCTTTTCTGCGGTACGAGCGTCGCTTGACCACGGGCTTGCCCCTGTTGCCGTGGTCGACCTCGGCGCTGCGACGAGCAAGTTTTATGTCGTCGAGCGCGGGCTTATCCGTGAGAGCCACATCATCAACCACGGAGGTCAAGACCTGACCCTCGGTGCAAGTCGCGCACTTGGGATAACGGTGGTGGTCGCCGAAGAGCGCAAACGCAAGTACGGCCTGAGCGGTGAGGGGACGACCGGTCCCGGGCTCGCACCTCTGCCGGCGGGGCAGGCGGGGGCAGACCTCAAACGCTCGCTCGAATTGTCGCTCTCCCCTATGATATCCGAGCTCACGCGCACCATCTCCGGATGGGAGACGCGCACTAATAAAAGTTTAAGCGCCGTGGTGCTGACCGGCGGTGGCGCCACACTTAGGGGTCTGCACGACTTTATGCAAAGCAAAATGACGAACGAGATCCGCCTTTCAGACCCGTTTAGTAAGACGCAGGCCCCCGCCTTTCTTGAGGCGATACTCAAAGAAGCCGGTCCCGAATTTTCGGTGGCGGTGGGACTCGCATTGCGCCGCTTGCAGGAGATAGGGTAGGAAGGTGTTGAAAAGGGTGCGCTTGCGTTTTTTCTCGCGATATACTTACAGAAATGGATCCTCTTCCGCAGTCGTCTTTTATACCCAAACAGGCCTTAAGTGCCCGATCGCATACAAGTATGGGGCTCTTTACCCTGCTCTCTCTCCTTATATTTGTTGCCTCACTCTTTGCCGCCGGCGCGGTGTTTGGATACGGCCTTCTCCTGCAGAATCAGCTTACTCAAAAAGACAGCATGCTCAAGACAGCCGAGGGCGCGTTTGAGCCCGGCACCATACAAGACCTGGTCCGGCTCGACGCCCGGATGAATCAGTCGCGCACGCTTATTTCCAAACACGTTTCCCCATCGGCATTGTTTGCCTTTCTTTCAAGTATTACGCTCGAGCGCGTTCAGCTGATCTTTTTTGACTACACGCTCCAGCCAGACGGCTCCGGCGCCCTCACTCTTGCGGGAGTCGCGGACACTTTTTCTTCGGTGGCGCTCCAGTCCGATCAATTTGGCGCGAGCAAGCTGCTGCGCGACGTCGTCTTTTCCGGCGTCAACGCAACGGAAGGCGGAAAGATAGGGTTTAGTGTCGGCACCACCATCGACTCGTCCTATATTTTGTACAGCCGTAATCTCTCCGGCAGCACACCGCCCCCGCCCTCCCCTCAATAAAATATGCGCATATTCATTCCTGTCCTCCTCATAGCCACCGCCATCGGGCTCTTTGTTATGTATATCAACCCCGCCTACCAGTCGGTACAAGGTCTTAGAGCCCGCGTTGCGGCGTTTGATGACGCGCTCACAAAAACCAACGCGCTTCGAAAGCAGCGCGATGATCTGCTCTCCAAGCGCAGGACATTCTCCACAGACGATCTCCAAAAACTCGAGCACATGCTCCCCGACAATGTCGACAATATCCGCCTCGTCATCGACATAAACAGCGTTGCCACCCGCCACGGCCTGACCCTTAAAGGGGTGTCTCTCGGCACTATTTCCGACTCCAAGGTTGCGCGCAACTCCCTTTCAATCGGTTCCTCGGGCGACGCGGTGGGTTCGGTGTCGCTCTCCTTTACCATCTCGGCCACGTATGACGACTTTCTCGCGTTTCTGCAAGATCTCGAGCACAGTTTGCGCGTCGTCGACGTCGAAAAAATAGGTCTCAAGGCCTCCCCGGGCGGAGTATATGACATTTCCTTCAGTATTCGGACCTACTGGCTCCATTAGTTCAGCAGAATTTTGCGCACATACACATATGAATATACTAAAAAACAAACAAGTGATAGGGGCGGCGGCGGTCGTGTTGCTCTGCGGACTCGTCTATTATTTTTGGGGAACGGGCGGGGTGTCCCCCTTGCTTACCTCTACTGCCGAACCGACCTCTCCTCTTTCTGAGGAGATACTGGCGACGCTCTCCAACCTCAATACTATCCGGCTCGACCCGAGCATATTTAAGGACCCGGTATTTATCTCGCTCACCGACTTCGGCGTTACTATCCCGGCGGAGCAGACAGGTCGGCGCAACCCGTTTGCGCCGGTGGGGCAGTAGTGCGCATAAACAACTATGGACATCCTCCCTTTACTCGCTGACAAAGGCGTACTTTCGAAAGAGCGCGTAGCGGGGCTCGAAACCGCACTCAAAAAACCTGATTCGCCTTCTGTCGAGACACTTTTACAGAAAGAGGGCGTAACGCTTCCGGACATACTCAAAGCAAAAAGCGATTACTACGGCGTACCGGCGCGCGAGGTGGGAGAGAGTTCGGTACCGTTTGACATACTCGGGTTTGTCCCCGAAGAGTCGGCGCGCCACTACCGGCTTGTCCCGCTCGGCGAGCAGGAAGGCGCGCTTGAGGTGGGGATTACCGACCCCGACAATTTGGAGGCGCGTGATGCACTCACTTTTATATCGGCAAAAATAGGGATGCCATATAAGCTGTTTGTCATCACCGACACCGACTTTGAGCGGCTGCTCGGGCAGTATAAAGGGCTCTCCGGCGAGGTGGGCAAGGCGCTCAACGAACTAGAAACCGAGCTGACGGTAGAAACCAACAAAAATTTGGGCGAAAAGCGCTCCGTGGCGCTCGAGGAGAACGACATCACCGACACCGAGGCAGTGACCGCCGACGCGCCAGTCACAAAAATAGTGGCAACAGTGCTACGGCACGCCGCCGAGCAGCGCGCCTCCGACATCCACATTGAGCCGATGATAGACCAAACGAGAGTACGTTTTCGCATTGACGGGGTGCTTATCACCAACATTACGCTTCCTCCCAAGGTTCATTCCTCGGTTGTTGCGCGCATTAAAGTTCTTTCAAATATGCGACTCGATGAAAAACGAAAACCGCAAGACGGCCGCTTTTCCGCAAGAGTAGGAGGCGGGGGTAAAGTGGATTTCCGCGTCTCCACCTTTCCGACCTATTACGGAGAGAAGGTGGTGATGCGTATCCTCGGGAGCCAGACCAAGGACTGGAAGCTCGAAAGCGTCGGACTCTCTGCACGCAACTTGGATCGTATAAAGACCGCGATTAAAAAACCCTACGGTCTTGTGCTTATCTCTGGACCTACCGGCTCGGGTAAGTCGACCACGCTTTATACTTTGTTAAACGAGGTGGACCGCGACAGTCAGAACGTCCTTTCGCTCGAGGACCCGGTCGAGTACACCATCGCGGGAGTGTCTCAGTCGCAGGTGCGGCCCGAAATCGGCTACTCCTTTGCCAACGGCTTGCGCACGACGCTGCGGCAGGACCCGAACATTATCATGGTCGGCGAGATCCGCGACAGCGAAACGGCCAACCTTGCCGTGCAGGCGGCGCTGACAGGCCACCTGGTGCTCTCGACCATCCACACCAACAACGCCATCGGCATCGTGCCGCGCTTGCTAGACATGGGAGTCGAGCCCTACCTTATCCCGCCGGTGCTTATTTTAGGCATAGCTCAGCGCCTGGTGCGGACGTTGTGTCCCGGTGGCGGCAAAAAAATGTCGGTCGAAGGGAGTATGAAGGAGATGATTACCAAAGAGTTTGCCGATTTGCCCGCAGAGTACCGCAAAGAGATCCCCGACTTTACGGAAGTGTATCGCATACAGCCCACCGATGAGTGTCCCTCGGGAACGCAGGGGCGCGTGGCGTGTTTTGAGGCCTTTGATATGACGCCCGAGTTGGAACAGGCGATACTTGCGCGCAAGCCGGAGGACGAACTACGTGCAATAGTGCGCAGGCAGGGCATGCTCACGATGAAGGAGGATGCTATGATTAAATCAGCCCAAGGAATAGTGCCGTTTGAGGAGGTAAACACCCTCGGCGGTGAGTTTGAGCTTGAGGATATCGCAGCGACGCCTCCGCCTCCGGAGCCGGAAGCGATATCGGAGGAGGGAGTGATTGCGCGCCCGGCGAAAAAAGCGCTCCGGTGGCCGAGATAGAAGTGTAGTTTTTGGTGGCACTACAACCAACAATGGCGGATTATAAACAAAAACTGGCGGGGCTCATTGAGACGACCATAGCGCAAGGCGCTTCCGATTTGCACCTCGGTGCGGGACATCAGCCGTTGCTGCGCGTCTCCGGCGTTATGACGCAACTGCTCTCGGAGCCAGCGCTGACTCAGGAGGACATGGTAGCTCTCCTCGGTGAGATGGCGGGCGCGGAGCGCTCTGCCGCTTTTATGCAAAAGCAGGAACTCGACTTTTCTTACGACTACGCCGGGAGTGGAGCAGCCGGTGGCGCGCGCTTTAGAGGAAACGCCTACTTTGAGCGCGGGCGCATTGGTATTGCGCTGCGCCTTATCCCGCGCGCCATACGCACTCTCGCCGAGTTGCGCTTGCCGCCGGTGCTTGAGCAGTTTGCGACCCGCGAGCAGGGATTCTTTTTAGTGGTGGGCCCGGTAGGGCAGGGCAAGACAACGACGCTTGCCGCGTTGATAGAAAAGGTCAACCAAGAGCGCACTGAGCATATTGTCACCATTGAGGATCCGATAGAGTATCTTTTCGAAAACAAGCGTTCTCTCGTCGACCAGCGCGAAGTGAGGGTGGATACGGCCAACTTTGCCGTGGCGCTCCAGTCGGTGTTTCGCCAGGATGTTGACGTGCTGATGATAGGCGAGATGCGCACGCCGGAGACAATATCAACGGCGGTAACCGCCGCGGAGACCGGACACCTCGTGCTCTCTACTCTCCACACCAACAATGCGGTACAAACCATTGACCGCATCATAGACGTCTTCCCCGGTAGCCAGCAAGATCAAATACGCATCCAGCTCGCGGGTTCGCTCGCGGGCATCTTTAGTCAGCGGCTTGTGCCGCGGATATCCGGCGGACTCATTCCGGCGTACGAGCTCCTCATCAACAGTGTGGCGGTGCAAAACCTTATCCGGGAGAAGCGCACGCACGAGATACAGACGCTCATTGAGACCGGCGCCGAAGAGGGGATGATAGATATGAATCGCTCCTTGGCCGAGCTGGTTCGCGCGGGTGAAATATCGATAGAGTCGGCGTACTCCCGCTCCCTTTCCCCAAAAAACCTCGAACGTCTGCTCTAGTACACTACACGTATGGCGGAATTTACCTACGAGGCACTTGATCAAAACGGCAAGGCGCAAAGCGGCACAGTGAGCGCCGCAAGTCAGGACGCCGCCATTGCGACGCTCCAGCATAAAGGACTTACCCTCACCTCTCTGCAAGCGGGCGGGCAAAAGTCGCTCCTCGAGCAGATGAAAGGCGTTACTCTTTTTGGAGGAGTATCCTCGCGCGACCTCGTGCTGCTCTCGCGGCAGATAGCGACGCTCTTTGAGGCACAGGTTTCGGCGCTGCGGGTCTTCCGGCTTCTTGCCGAGCAGGCGGAAAAGCCGTTCATCAGGCAGGTGCTCGCCGAGGTGAGCGACAACCTACAGGGCGGCAACTCTATATCGAAGTCGCTTGAAAAGCATCCCAAGGTCTTTTCCGATTTTTACATAAACATGGTCCGCTCTGGGGAGGAGTCCGGCAAGCTCGACCAAACATTTCTCTACCTGGCCGACTATATAGACCGCAGCTACGAGCTCGGGAGCAAGGCAAAAAATGCACTCATCTACCCGGCGTTTATCTTGTTGACCTTCATTGCGGTGATGACGCTGATGCTCACGCTGGTGATACCCAAAATCGGCGCGATACTGGAGGACAGCGGCCAACAACTGCCGTTTTATACGGCGGTTATCCTCGGTCTGTCGAATTTTCTCGTCGATTATGGCATCTTTCTCCTCATCGCACTCATTGTCGGCGGGTACTTTATGTACCGCTATGTCGATACCCCGCAAGGCCGGATTGCATACTCGCGCTTTAAGTTTGCGGTGCCGTATATCGGCGCACTCTACCAAAAACTCTACCTCTCGCGCATTGCCGACAATATGAACGTGATGCTCTCCTCCGGGATTTCGATGGTTCGTGCACTCGAGATTACCGCCAACGTGGTCGAGGACGACGTGTACGAGGGGATACTGCGCGAGGCGATAGAAGGGGTCAAGGGCGGCTCGCCGCTCTCCGCAACACTCCTGCGCTATCCGGCCGAGGTGCCGGGCATCTTTGTGCAGATGCTCCAGATAGGCGAGGAAACGGGCGAGATGGGCAACATCCTCGCGCGGTTGGCCAAGTTTTACAACCGGGAGGTCAATGCGGCCGTGGACACCCTGGTGTCCCTTATTGAACCGATACTCATCGTTGCTCTTGCGCTTGGTGTCGGCTTCCTCCTAGCTGCCGTGCTCCTACCTATCTACAACAGTGCCAGCAGTTTGTAGCACGGGTTCCTCTCTAGGGCTATCCACAGGAGAGAGTGTCATAGGGGGAAGGGTGGGTATAATGGGGAGGCCTAGCGGTTGGGCGTGCGGCACCCATTACCAGTGTTATTTATTAATATAGTTACAGAATCTATCTATTATGCAGAAAGTTATTAAGGGGTTTACCCTCATCGAGCTTCTTGTCGTCATCGCTATCATTGGCATTTTGGCGGCCATCGTTCTTGTTTCTTTGGGCAACGCGCGCAGCAAGGGCGCCGACGCAGGCATCCAGGGCAACCTCGACTCTATCCGCACGCAGGCGGAGGTGTATGCGGGCAACAACGGCAACGTGTATGCCTCTGTGGCTCTCGCAACCACAACGTCTGACGCGACCGGTGCCGCCTGTACTGCAGCTTCGACAAACCTCTTCGGGGGCGATTCTACCATCAAGCAGGCACTCTTGAGTGCGGCAACAAACTCAGGCACCGGCATTGTGTGCGCCGCAAATGCTAACTACTGGGCGGTGGCGGTCGTGTTGAAGAGCGACACTACAAAGTCGTGGTGTGTCTCGAGCAGCGGTCAGGCAAAGCAGATCAGTGCAACAAGCCCGCTGACGGCAACCAACAGCTGTCTCTAGCCGTTCTTTCGGGCAACATGCCTGGCAAGAAATCCCCACCCCACAAAAGGGCGGGGATTTTTGTTGGTATACTGACCGCATATGATACCTTTTGCCCCTAAGGGTTTTACCCTTATAGAGCTTTTAGTAGTAATAGCGATTATAGGTATTTTGGCAGGTATCGTTCTTGTTTCTTTGGGCAACGCCCGCCAGAAGGGCGCCGACGCAGGCATCCAGGGCAACCTCGACTCTATCCGCACGCAGGCGGAGGTGTATGCTAACAACAACGGGTATGTATATGGTACGCAAGCAATAGACCTTCCGACGACCGCTGGCGCTGCTTGCGGCAGCGCCGGGATGTGGGCCGACCCGACGATATCTCAGGCAACAAAAGCGGCCACCAACTCCGGCGGCTCGGCTACCCTGCAGGGTTTCTCGAATCGCATAGCGGTCTGCTTCTCCACCAGCAACTTCTGGGCTCTTGCGGTTGTCCTAAAAACAGACCCCACCAAGTTGTGGTGCGTGGATAGCAACGGCAAGGCAAACACTATTAATGTGTCTTCTATAGATGCCTCTTCCGGCGAAACATTCGTAGGATGCTAGTATGCGCGCCTCGCCAAAGTTGGGGAGAGGGTTTACCCTTGTCGAGTTGATGCTTGTCATAGCAATTATTGCTATTTTGACCTCAATTATCACCATCTCGCTCGGAATTTCCCGGCAAAAATCGCGCGACAGTAAGCGCATAGCCGACGTCAGCTTAATAAAGCTCGCTCTCTCTTCCTATTACAACGATAACCTCTTCTATCCAAAAAATATCTACGCGCCCTCAAACACCACAGCAAGTTCAGACCCGGCAAACGGGCTTGCACCAGCATATATATCCGTGGTGCCCAAGGACCCGAGCGCCAACACGAGCGACAACTGCAACTCCACCGGGGCAAACGGGCTCACAAGTTGCTACCACTACAACGCCTTTACCACCGCATCGAGCGGCATTTGCAATGCCACAACGAATTTCCCCGTCATTTATCACCTCGGGACGAGTTTTGAAGACACAACCAATACCGCTCTTACCCAAGACAGCGATGCCGGTGACCGACTCATTCCGCCCTTTTCCACCACCTATTATCCCTGCACTTCGGCACCCGGCGCATTTCATGGCAATGCCCCCAATTGTACGGGCACTACCGCGGGGACTGACAATTGCTACGACCTGACCCCCTGATGGTTGTCTTTTCCGCGGCCGTGTTTGGGGCTATAGCGGGGAGTTTTCTCAATGCGCTCCTCTTTCGCTACAACACCGGCCGCTCGGTCTTGCGCGGCCGTTCCGGCTGTATGCACTGCGGGCACACTTTAGGCGTGCTCGACCTCGTGCCGGTCCTCTCATATCTTTTATTGCGCGGCCGCTGTCGCTACTGCTCCTCCCGCATCTCTGTGCAGTATCCAGCGGTCGAGGTGATGGTCGGCAGTATCGCCGTATTTCTTGCTCTTAACACCCCCGACCTACCCTCCTTCTTTTTTTGGCTGCTTGTGTGGATTATTTTGCTGTTTGTTTTGGTCTATGACCTGCGCCACAAAATTATTCCCTTGTCCTGCTCAGCGTTGCTTGCTGCACTTGGGCTCCTTCATGTCTATTTAGGGGGCTTCCAATTAGTAGATGCTGCCGGGGTTCTTTTGTCCGTTCCACTTTTGTTTGTATCGCTTATATCGCGCGGGCAGTGGATGGGGTGGGGAGACGGTATGCTCGAGGCGGGACTGGGGCTCCTGCTCGGGCTCACGGCAGGACTCACCGCTTTTATGCTCGCGTTTTGGAGCGGAGCTGTTGTGGGCATTGTACTCCTGTGCCTTCCGCGGGGATATACAATGAAGAGTGAGGTGCCGTTCGCACCGTTTCTTATCTTCGGCGCGGCGTGCGCATACTTTCTCCATGTTGACCTCTTTTACACACTTCCGACGCTCTTCTTCTAAATCCTCCGTTTCTGCCCAGAGCAGGGGGTTTACTCTCATAGAGCTTTTAGTCGTGTCCAGTATCATTTTTCTCATCACTACCGTTATTATGCTGCGACAGGACAAGTTCAACAGCTCCACCCTCCTGCGCTCTCTTGCTTACAGCGTGGCGCTGTCGGTGCGCCAGGCGCAGGTGTACAGCACCTCGGTGAGAGAGACCTCTCTGGGGAGCGGCATCTTTTCCTCCGGCTTCGGGGTCTACTTCCCCGGAGCGCTCGCCCAGTATTATGTTTTTGCCGACGCCAACTCAAACGGCGCGCGGAACGTGGGAGAAGACCTGCCGGGCTATAAAATAGGGAGCGACTTTACGGTCAAGGACTTTTGCGCCTCCGTTGTCGGCACCGGCGCGCTGCACTGCCTCTCCAGTGCGTCGGGGCCGACGCACATCGACACACTCACTATCTTTTTTAGACGGCCAAACCCCGACGCGTGTGTTGTCACTAGTACGGCGGGGTCCTGTGCGTTGGGAGTCGCGGCGGTGTATAGCGATGCGTACATACAGCTGGCATCGACCCACAATAGCGACGCGCGCAGTATCAAAGTGTCTTCCTCTGGACAGATATCGGTGTGCGCTCCAAACACCACCGCCCCCGCTTGCTGATATGAATATCCCTGCACACAATATACGGGGGTTTACACTGATAGAAGTGCTGGTGTCGGTGGCGATATTTTCCGTCGTGATGACTATCGCGCTCGGTGCTCTCCTTGCAATGTCGGAGAGCGACAGAAAGGCACAAACTCTTAAGTCGGTCATCAACAACCTCAACTTTTCCCTCGACTCCCTTTCGCGCGCCGCCCGCATCGGCACCAACTACCATTGCGACGCTTCAGTAGGGACGTTCAGTACCCCTCGCGACTGTGCGGTAACCCCCGCGTCCTCTTTTGCTTTCCAGGCGGGGGACAGCAGCACCACCTATTTTTGCTTGGGGAACAGCAGCACCTGCTCCACCACGGGGACGGCGATACTGCGCTCTATTGCCGGAGGCGCTCTTGTCCCTATCACGTCCGGCGAAGTGCGGATTTCATCTCTAAATTTTTATGTCACGGGCTCGAGTTCGGCTGATGCGCTGCAGCCGAAAGTGACTATACTCGTTTCAGGCACTGTAGTGGTGAGCGGAACGCAGACCTCCCAATTTAATTTGCAGACATCTGTGACACAGCGCGTATATGATCAGTAACATTTTAAAAAAATTATGTGCTCGCGTGCGGGGCTTCACCCTCATTGAGACGCTCATAGCAGTGCTCCTGCTGTCCGTTGCGGTGACTGGTCCTCTCACTATCGCCTCAAAAGGGCTCACCGCTACCCTGACGGCTAAGGATCAGTTTGTCGCGTACTATCTCGCGCAAGATGCGATGGAGCAGGTGCGCTACCTGCGCGATAGTGCGTGTCTTGCGGCAGGAGTACAACCGAGTGGCTGCCCTTCAGGAACTTGGCTCTCCAACCTCTCCGCGTGTAAGAGTGTCGACGGCTCAACCGCCTGCTATCTCGACTCGCTTGCAGTAGACCCCGCCGTCGCAACCGCCTGCAGCGGCTCCTGTCCTCTGATGAAGTATGACCCGTCGACTAAAATATTTCGTTATACAAGCGGGACGGCAACTCCGCAGCAGTTTATACGCTCTGTCTACGTCAAAAACGACCCCGCAACTCCCGACGAAGCGGCAGTAACTGTTACCGTAAGCTGGGTAGACGTGGCGGGGGTTACACACCGCCCCGCAACCGTGCGCGGAAATATATTCCGATGGCAATAAAAAATAAAAATAAAGAGTTAAGGGGGTTTACAATATTTTTTGCAATGCTTGTTGGAGGACTTGCGCTCGCCATCGGGCTTGCGATATACGACCTAACGCTGCGCGAGCTCGACCTCTCGCAGACCGCGACGCAGTCGCATTATGCTATTTACGCCGCCGATACCGGAGTAGAGTGCGCCCTTTATTGGGAGAACCGCTGCGCGCTGGGCAACTGTCCTGTCGGTACGGCGTTCGCTTCCTCAACGCAGTCGGCGTTTCCCGTCTCCGGTGTTTCTTGCAATGGGCAGGACGTAGCCGCCGTGGGGACCCCTCCCGCTACCTATGCCGCTCCACCGATCGGGTGGAGCGGCTGGGTAGTCGAGACGGGCGCAAGTTCAGCGACCACCACCTTTACTCTCTCGTTTGCTCCGAGCCAAACCTATTGCACTAAAGTGCAGGTTATAAAACAGGGATCGCCCGTCCAAACCACCATCATCTCAAGAGGATACAACACTTGTCTCTCTGGTGGACAATTGCGGCTCGAACGCGTACTGTACGTCACCTTCTAAAAACCGCCGGGTAGTTTATGATAGTGGGTACATGCCCGCAGTTCCCAAAGACGCGCGAGAGCGCTATGCAAAGCTTGTGACGGTTGTAAACCGGCACCGCCGGCTCTACTATGTTCTGGAGAGTCCGGAGATATCCGACAGCGCCTACGATGAGTTGGAGCAGGAGCTCCTGCGGCTGGAGGAGCGCTATCCTGCGCTTATTGCACCCGACTCTCCGACGAGGCGGGTAGGGGGAGAGCCGGTCGTCGCTTTTAAAAAAGTACGGCACAGCGTGGCACAATGGTCTTTTAATGATGCGTTCAGCGAAGAGGATATCCGTGATTTTGATGCGCGGGTAAAGCGCATGTTGAAAATCCCGAGCATGGTCGAGGAACTCGGTGAGGCGGGGAAAGTCTCCTACACCTGTGAGCTCAAAATTGACGGGCTAAAAGTCGTACTTACTTATGAAAAAGGGGCACTCTCTGTTGCCGCCACGCGCGGCGACGGCGCGGTCGGAGAGGAAGTGACGCACAATGTACGTACCATCGGCTCGGTGCCGCTTACACTCGAGCGTTCTGTCGACATAGTCGTTGAGGGGGAAGTGTGGATGAGCAAGCAGAGTTTAAAAGACATAAACGCTCTTCGAAGATCTCAAAACGAAAAACTGCCTCTTTTTGCCAATCCGCGCAATGCGGCCGCGGGCGCTATCCGCCAGCTCGACCCGGCTGTCGCCGCCTCCCGCAAACTCGACACTTTTATATATGACATTGCACAGTTGCGCGGTGGCCTGCCGCCGACACAGTGGGAGGAACTCACAGTACTGCGCGAGCTGGGGTTCAAGGTCAACCCGCACTGTGAGCTCGCGGGCTCCGTCGAGGAGGTTATAGCGTATTGGAAAAAATGGAAAAAAAAGGCGCCCACCGAGCACTATGCGATAGACGGCATTGTGATTAAGGTTAATGATCGCGCGCGGCAGGAGATGCTTGGCTACACGGGCAAGGCACCGCGTTTTGCGGTGGCGTGGAAGTTCCCCGCAGAGCAGGTGACCACCGTAGTCGAGGATATTGTTCTGCAGGTGGGCCGCACCGGCGTACTCACCCCCGTGGCGCACTTGAGGCCGGTCTTGGTGGCCGGCTCAACAGTGTCGCGCGCAACCTTGCACAACGAAGACGAAATTAAGCGGCTTGATGTGCGGGTGGGGGACACGGTTATCTTGCAGAAGGCGGGCGATGTAATCCCGGATATTATGCGGGTGCTCACTGAGTTGCGGCCCCCCGGCACAAAACCTTACCGCTGGCCAGCCCGTGTTGCGGAATGTGGGGGAGGTGGCGAGGTAGAGCGCATACCAGGACAAGCGGCATGGCGATGTGTCGCCAAAAACTCTTTTGCCGTGGTGCGGCGCACGCTGCGCTATTTTGCCTCGCGCGGCGCACTCAACATTGAGGGGCTGGGGCCCAGCACGGTAGACGCTTTGCTCGAAAAGGGTCTAGTGTCTCACGTTGATGATTTTTTTACCTTGCGCGAGGGTGATGTACTGGAGCTCGAGGGCTTCGCGGAAGTATCTGCCAAGAAATTAATTGAGTCGATACAAAAAGCGGCACAGAGGGTACCTCTCTCGCGCCTGTTGACGGGGCTTTCCCTGCCGCATGTGGGCGAAGAAACGGCCATACTCCTTGCGCAGAATTTTAAAACAATAGATGAGCTTGCAGACGCAAGTGTGGAAGAACTCGAAGCCATAGACGGCATCGGCCCCATCGTTGCGCAAGCGCTTGTGGAGTGGTGTGCCGAAAAAGAAAATAAAAATCTTATTAATCGTCTCAAAAAAGTTTTGTACATAGTGTCGGAAAAATCCTCGGAGAAAAATAACCTCCCGTTTGCCGGCAAAACTTTCGTGCTGACGGGAGGCCTCGCCTCCCTGAGTCGCGACGAGGCCAAAGAAAAGATACGAAAGTCCGGCGGCAGCATCTCTTCGAGTGTTTCCAAAAAAACCGATTATGTGGTGGCGGGGGAGGAAGCGGGCTTAAAACTGGATAAAGCCCGCGCGTTCCGTATAAAAATCCTCTCCGAAGAGGAGTTTCTAAAGCTTATCGCGTAGTGTAAGATTGCACTATGATTTCACGGGAAGAAGTTTTAAAATTGGCCGAATTGGCCAGGATTAAGGTTGGAGAAGGAGAAATTGCCCGTCTACAAAAGGACATTTCGGATATTTTAGAGTATGTCGAGACGGTTTCTACCGTCAAGATTCCGAACAGTTTAACTGAGAGGGATGGGGTGCCGCCCCTACGCAACGTGATGCGCGAGGATACGCCACGCTCGACGGGAGACCCACTGTCGGGGAAGGAGGATGCGCTGCGCGCGGCCTTTCCAAAAAAAGAAAACGGCTATAATGTCGTGCGCAAAATAATACAAAAAGATGAGTAATCTGAACGAACTTTCCATAACTGATGCTGCAAAAAAATTGCAGACGGGAGAAATCACTGCGGTTGATTTAGCCCGCGCGTGTCTTGAGGAGATTGAAAAAGAAAGACCTGCAGGGAAATGCGATCGTCTCAACGCTTTTCTTGAAGTGTTCGATGATGTTATAGCTCAAGCCGAAGAAGCCGACAAGCGCCGCACGGCGGGGGAGAACCACCCTTTGCTCGGCATTCCGCTCGCGATTAAAGACAACATTTTGATAGAGGGAAGAAGAGCGAGTGCTGCGTCAAAAATGTTGGAGAATTACGTCGCGACTTATGACGCGACGGTGATTAAAAAATTAAAAGAAGCGGGGGCTGTCTTCCTCGGCCGCACCAATATGGACGAGTTTGCTCTCGGTAGTTCTACCGAAAATTCCGCTTTTGGAGTTACAAAAAATCCGCACGACGAGTCGCGCGTACCCGGTGGTTCCTCCGGCGGCTCTGCGGCGGCGGTTGCCGCACACATGGCGCTCGGCGCGCTCGGCACCGACACCGGCGGCTCTATACGAGAGCCGGCGAGCTTCTGCGGCGTGGTGGGGCTTAAACCCACCTACGGCGCGGTCTCGCGCTTTGGGCTCATTGCAATGGGTTCCTCGCTCGATCAGGCCGGCCCACTTACCCGAAGCGTCGAAGATGCAGAGCTCCTCTTCACTGTTATACGAGGCAGGGACACACTCGATAGTACTACTGTGGACGAGACATTTTATAAAAAACGATCGGGTGGGCGGCGCATCGGAGTGCCCCGCCGTCTGCTGGAAAGCGGTCTTGAAACAGACGTTATACAAAAGTTTGAAAAATCGCTCGATGTGATGCGCTCGAAGGGATATGAAATTATTGATGTCGAGTTGCCACTCGCGGATCTTGCGCTTGCGGTCTACTACATAATTATGCAGGCTGAAGTGTCGAGCAACTTGGCGCGCTTCGACGGCGTGCGTTACGGCTTGTCGCTCAAAGGGGAGTCTCTTATCGATGATTATGCAAAAACACGAGGTGAAGGGTTTGGCCACGAGGCGCGCCGCAGGATTATGCTCGGGACATACGTTCTCTCCTCCGGCTACTATGACGCATATTTTGGAAAAGCGACCGTCGCGCGAGAGGCACTTAGGCGCGAAGTCGCCGGAGTGCTGGAGCAGGTTGAGGTGATAGCGACTCCAACCACTACCTCGCCCGCAACGAAGCTGGGAGAGAAGACCGACAACCCTCTTTCTATGTATCTGCTCGACATCCTTACGGTCACCGCCAATCTCACCGGCAACCCCGCCATCTCCTTACCAATGGGTACCGTGGAGAGAGACGGCACACAACTTCCGGTCGGCCTGCAATTTACCGCCGCGCATGGGGATGAGAATGCGCTGTTTGCCGCTGGGCGTGCGGTAGAATAGGGGGGTGGGCAGCGTCGATTTTCTTAATGTAGAGTACCTGCTCGTACGCTCGTCCGAGTTTATTTCAGGGTTTCAGAGTGCGCTTCAAAACTCCCCCGACTGGTTTGGCTCCTTTGTGAATATCACCATCATCATCGGGATGATGCTCTCGTTCTTTCTTATTGCTCTTATCGTATACGCGCGGATTATGCTCCTACAGACCGAGCATGAGGGCTTCCATACGATGGAAGAGCGTGAGCATGAGCATCATGCCGCCGAGGTCGAGTCGACAGGCAAGGATGATAGGTGGGAGCGTATTGTGGTACTCGCGAGCACGGGGTCAGAAAGCGACTGGCGCCGCGCGATACTCGAGGCCGATATTATGCTCGGCGATGTTTTGTTGGCTCAAGGATACGAAGGTGCAAGCGTGGGTGAGCAGCTGAAGATGGCCAACCCAATACAAATGACTACGCTCGATCTAGCGTGGAAGGCGCACAAAGTGCGCAACGACATTGCGCACGGCGGCGAGAGCTACACGCTCGACGAGCGCGACATGCGCACGGCTGTCGACTACTACAAACGTGTGTTTGAGGAACTGGGTGCGGTTTGAAATTTCTTTAAAATAGTAGTAGCATAGAGGGTATATAGCGGGGTGGAGCAGTAGTAGCTCGTCAGGCTCATAACCTGAAGGTCGCGGGTGCAATTCCCGCCCCCGCAACACGGTTGTTAGTTTTGGTGTGTGGCGTTGAAGAAGAGTCCTAAAAATGCTACTTTAGCAACACGTCCGCTGTCGGGCGCGGCACGTCGGCGTAGCTCAGGTAGTTAGAGCATGGGACTCATAAACCCAAGGTCGAAGGTGCAAGTCCTTCCGCCGACACAGGTAGAAAATTCTGTATTTTTAAGCTACAATCGCTGTGTTTGCGGGAGTAGCTCAACTGGTTAGAGCGCCGCCCTGTCACGGCGGAGGTTGCGGGTTCAAGTCCCGTCTCTCGCGCAGAAAAAATCCCCGCAAGGGGATTTTTGCGTAGCGAGAGCGGCTAGTGCACTGCTGCCCTAGCCGAGGGACTTGAAAGGCGCAGCGATGCCCTGCAATGGCAGGGCCGCGAGCCGGGGTCGCGAGCGAATTCTGCGACGGCAGAATTCGACTTGTGGCCAAGCCCGTCTCTCGCGCAAAGGTACATTGTTGGAACCTAGTATATACTTGCTCTATAGGTTTAATAATTTATTTTCTATATGAATACCAAGATCATTTTAGGTATTATGGCTATGGTCGCTGTAATAGGCGGAGGGGGATATGTTTACTCTCAAAACAACCCAAGCGTTGATCGTTTTTGGAAAGAAGTTGCAGAAAAAAGAGCTGAACGAAATCTGGAAATAGTGGAAAGAAAAACAGAGGGTCAGGTCACCTCCGTCGCTAAGGGATGGTCACAATACACAAGTGACGAGGGCCCCAGCTTTTCATATCCGTCAAACTGGAAACTAATGGAACAAAAACATCGAGGCTTTCCCGATCTGACGTCAGTAGAGGTTGAAGGAGATGGGTATGTAGTTGAATTCACAACAATAGGGAAGGGATTTCCTAGTGAGGACAATACCCAGGTTGGTGAGTATGTGGTAGCTGGCAAAAAAACAAAAATACTAGAAAATAAATACGATACAGGTTTTTTGCTAGGGATAGGCACATTTTGTGATAGTTGGAGTGTGAGAATTTCGAGCCCCTCGTTGTCTAAAGAGGTCACCGATAAAATCTTAGCCTCGGTCGAGTGTTCGGTAGACTAAGCTCAGACAAATTTGGAATAAAGACCGGGCATGAATGCTCTCGTATCCTGGTTCCAACAGCGTCCACGAGGTCGCGCATATAAAATTGAAAAAAGGGCAAAAATACGTTACTCTGCGAGGGTTATCGCCGAAGTAGCTCAGTTGGTAGAGCAGCTCCATGGTAAGGAGCAGGTCGCCGGTTCGATCCCGGCCTTCGGCTCCCGATTTATAATCGGAAGTTCGCCAGCGTAGCTCAGTTGGTAGAGCATCTCACTCGTAACGAGAAGGTCGTCGGTTCAATCCCGACCGCTGGCTCAAGTTCGATAGCGCTCACTGTAAACAAGTGGAAAAAGAACAGATACAGGAACGTATTAAAGAAATAGAAGCCGCGATGCAGGCGGCAGATTTTTGGACGGACAAAGACAAAGCGCAAGCGCAGGTAAAAGAACTGCGGGAGCTCAAAGTGCACTCCGAGGGCGGCAGTGTCTACGAGAAGGGGAGCGCGATACTCTCTCTTGTTGCGGGCGCGGGAGGTGATGACGCGGAGGACTTTGCCCAGATGCTTTTTGAGATGTACAGAAAATATTTTCAAAAACGCGGATGGAGTGCTCACATACTGCATGAAAATAAAAACGATCATAATGGCTTCCGCAATATATCGGTAGAGGTCGGGGGCGCGGGCGCATACGGCGCTCTCACGGGAGAGTACGGCGTACATCGGCTGGTACGCATCTCGCCGTTTAACGCTTCTAAAAAGCGTCACACTTCGTTTGTGCTCGTTGAGGTGCTGCCGGTGCTCGAAAAGGTGACGCATCTTGAGCTCGACGAAAAGGATCTCGAGATTACCGTTGCGCGCAGCGGCGGCCCCGGCGGACAAAACGTAAACAAAAGAGAGACCGCCGTGCGCATTGTCCACATGCCGACAGGCATTTCGGCACACGTAGATGGCGAGCGCACGCAGGGCGCCAACAAAGAAAAAGCGCTCGCAATAATCAAAGCAAAGCTTTTGCGCCTCCTTGAGGAGGAGAGGAAGGAAAAGATATCCGATCTTTCCCATACAAGCGGCAAAATAGAGTGGGGCAGCCAGATACGCTCCTACGTGTTGCATCCGTACAAACTGGTCAAAGACCATCGCAGTGGTGTAGAGGTGCGCGATGCCGAGGCGGTACTCGAGGGCGGTCTTGAGCCGTTTTTACACGAGAAGAAAGAAGAGGTACAATAGAGTACGTTACACAATGATCTACTTCGACCGCGTATCAAAACTGTACGCTGACAACTCGGCTGCCTTGGAGGACGTCTCTTTTTCGGTGGAGCCGGGAGAGTTTGTCTCCATCGTCGGGCACTCCGGTGCCGGCAAAACAACGCTTGTAAAGATGCTTCTGGCAGAAGAGCGGCCGACAAGTGGTGCCGTATTTTTTGAGTCAATCAACGTGCACGAGATACCGGCGCGCAAAATGGGCGATCTGCGCCGCAAGATAGGCACCGTCTTTCAGGATTTTCGGCTGCTCCCCAACAAGACCGCGTATGAAAATATTGCTTTTGCAATGGAGGCGGCCGGCCGGCCGGAGGAGGAGATACACTCCGATGTCCCGCACGTGCTCGACCTTGTCGATTTGGGGGACAAAATAAATAATTTTCCCGACGAGCTCTCCGGTGGCGAGCAGCAACGCGTCGCCATCGCCCGCGCCATAGTCAACCAACCAGACGTCATTGTCGCTGACGAGCCCACCGGCAACCTCGACCCAGTCAATACTTTTGAGGTCGTGCAAATTCTAAAAAAAATAAACGATCTCGGTACGACCGTTATTCTTACTACCCACAACAAAGGCGTCATCGACGCGCTTAAAAAGCGTGTCATCACTATGGACCGCGGCAAGGTCATCCGCGACGACAGGGAGGGAAAGTATATACTGTAAGGTATGAATCGAGTACTTATTAAACGCGTATTACGGGCGGGAGCACTCAACTTTTCTCGCAACGTGTTTGTCTCCGTTGCTTCCATCCTCGTGATGACGGTGACGCTCTTCGTGGTCGGCACAACCGTGTTTGCCGGAGTGATACTCGGCTCGGCTCTTGAGGAGCTGCGCGATAAAGCCGATGTCAATGTCTACTTTGTGCAGTCGGCGACAGAGGACCGCATCCTCGAGATGAAGGCGTCGCTCGAGGCCCTGCCCGAAGTCGCTTCAGTGGAGTATCTCTCGCGCGATGATGCGCTGGCACAGTTTCGGGAGCGGCATAAAAACGACCAACTCACTCTCTCCGCACTTGAGGAGCTCGGAGACAACCCGCTTGGCGCCGTACTCAATGTCAAGGCAAAAGATATTTCGCAATACGAGGCGATAGCAACCTTTTTGCAGAATCAGCAGTCCGAAGGGGCTGGCTCCATCATCGACAAGGTTAATTTTTTTGACGAGCAGCATCGTGCGGCGCTTGAGCGCCTGCAGAGTATCACCGACTCCGCTTCTCGGCTCGGATTTATTATCATTGTGCTGCTTATCGTCACCACTGTTGCCATCTCCTTTAATACGCTGCGGCTCGCCATATACACCTCGCGCGACGAAATACACGTAATGAGGTTGGTGGGTGCGGGTCCCTTTTATATCCGCGCTCCGTTTATGGTTGAAGGAGTGCTCTACGGCGTTATCGCGGGGGTTATTACTCTGCTCCTGTTTTATCCGCTCACCTACTGGCTCGGTACGGCGACCAGCGGCTTTTTCGGCGGGGTAAACGTCTTTTCATACTACATCGCCCACTTTTTTATTTTCTTTTTGCTTATCGTGGGGACAGGGATAGTGCTCGGGGTTACCGCAAGCTGGCTTGCGGTCCGGCGGTATTTGAAGTTATAAAAATAAAAGGAGTATAATGGCGAACCCAAAATATATTTTTGTCGTAGGTGGCGTAATGTCGGGAATCGGCAAAGGAGTGGCCTCCTCCGCGATAGGGCGGATTATGCAGAGTAAGGGCTACAAGACAACGGCGATAAAAATAGATCCGTATATCAATGTTGATGCCGGGACGATGAACCCGACCGAGCACGGCGAGGTCTTTGTGCTTGCCGACGGCTACGAGACCGACCAGGATATGGGCAACTATGAGCGCTTTTTGGGCGAGACCTTGCCGAGTATTAACTATATGAGCACAGGGCGGGTGTATCAGGAGGTCATTCGGCGCGAGCGCAACTTGGAGTACAAGGGAAAAAATGTGCAAGTAGTGCCCGATGTTCCTCTCGAAGTTATTCGCCGGATTAAGGAGGCACAAAAAACAGCGGGAGCCGAGGTGGTGCTGATAGAAGTGGGGGGCACCATCGGCGAGTACGAAAATATTTTATTTTTGGAGGCGGCACGCATGCTTAAACATAAATTCCCAAAAGACGTCGCCGTGGTAATGCTCTCCTACCTTCCCATCCCCGGCAATATCGGCGAGATGAAGACAAAACCCACCCAGCACGCCAGCCGCGAACTCAACTCGGTGGGACTTCAGGCGGATATTATTTTGGCGCGGGCGACGGTTCCGCTCGACGAAAAACGCAAAGAAAAGATAGCGCTCTTTTGCAACGTAAGCCCCGAGCGCGTCATCTCTGCTCCCGACGTGGATTCCATTTACGACGTGCCCATCAACTACGAAAAGGACGGGCTGGGCGACACGCTCTGCGACGTGCTGGGTCTGGAGCGGCGTCCCACCGACCTAAGCGCATGGGAGGCATTCGTCAAAAAAAGTAAGAACGGAAATAAAGTAGTCACCATTGCCGTGGTGGGGAAGTATTTTAAGTCCGGTGAGTATGTGCTCTCCGATGTATATATATCCGTCATTGAGTCGCTCAAGCATGCCGCTTACGCGCAGGACCTCGGCATAAAAATCGTTTATCTCGACTCTAAAGAATTTGAGACGGGAGAAAAGCCGCTCGAAGAACTTGCACAGTACGACGGGATACTGGTGCCCGGGGGTTTTGGCGAAACGGGCATCGAAGGAAAGCTTTCAGTTATACGCTACGTCCGCGAAAATAAGATCCCGTATTTCGGGCTGTGCTACGGCATGCAACTAATGTGTATCGAGTATGCGCGCTCTGTGGCTGGTTTGGCAGGGGCCAACACCGCCGAGATAGACAAAGAGGCGGCACATACAGTCATCGACTTTATGCCCGAGCAAAAGGAAAAGATAGCCAAGGGCGAGTACGGCGGGACAATGCGGCTCGGCAGCTACCCATGCGCGCTGCGCGAGGGCACTATTGCGCGCGAGGCATACGGTGTTGCAGACATCACTGAGCGTCATCGCCACCGCTACGAGGTCAACCCCGCATATAGTGCAAAACTTCAGGACGCAGGGCTTGTATTCTCCGGGACCTCTCCCGACGGGACTCTGATGGAGATAGCAGAGCTGCCGCGCGAGGCGCATCCGTTTATGCTCGGGACGCAATTCCATCCTGAGTTCCTCTCTCGCCCGCTCTCTCCACACCCGCTGTTTTTGGCTTTCATCAAAGCGGCAGGTGAGCGCGGTTAAGGCCGTATGCTAAAATTTTTTTGGGCGTGGTACGAGCGGCATTACGCGCTCGCGGTCGGCGTTGCGCTGGCTCTCTTTCTGTTGCAGGTGGTCCATCTGGTTTGGCTTTTGGTAGAAGTTATCTGGACCAAACTATCTGGCGCGCCGCTGTATCTGTTTCTACTCAACACGCAGTGGTTGCACTTGTTTTGGATAACCGACGAGGTTGTTGTGGCGGCCTTTACATCGCACACGCTCATCTATATCCCGGCTTGGCTTGCGTGGATTGCAATACTTATCGACTATACTGAAGTGCCGGTGATGTTCGACACCGCGCGCAGATTCTTTATGGCGCTAAAAATCGGTCGGCGGGAGCGGGAGCAAGAGGCCCAGCAGTAGGATAACCAGTGTGACGGCGGCAAAGCAGCCGACCGTTTGGAGGAACAGGCGAACGCCCTCCGCGCGCTTCCCCTCGAAATACAGCTGCACCGGTTGGAGGACGAACAGATAGCCCATAACCGCGGCCGAAAGTACAAAGAGCGAGAGCATGAGCATGGGCCCCAGTATCGTATTGAACGCCGGAGAGTGTTCCGGAACGCCGTAGAAGATAAAACTCACTACCGCCGCTATATAAACTGCCGCGCACAGCGCGTTTATCAAAGGATTTTTACTCATATACTCTTTAACTATACCGCCTCTAAAAAGTAACGATACGGTTTGAAATTTGGGCCGTTTCTGCTATCTTTCTTAAGTATTGCGGGATCGTCTAATGGTAGGACAACAGACTCTGAATCTGTTTATCTTGGTTCGAATCCAAGTCCCGCAGCCCGAATAAAACTTGCGTCAGATTCCGCAAACGTGGCGCGGGCGGCGCGAAGCGCCGCCCAAGGTGGAGGGGAGGTTTCTTGGACTTTTTTGTTTTGCAAATGCAGGTTCGAGCCGAAGATTTTTTGGAGGGGGGTCTTTTTGGAGGGGAGGTCATTAGATTGTGCCGCTTCGTCCAATAACGAAGCGTCCTTTACCCATGCGCGCATGG
>Ga0155710_133_pt1 | contig 42274 bp, 42 predicted proteins | sample RifCSPlowO2_01_FD_107367 | JGI IMG/M metagenome (GOLD analysis project Ga0155710, IMG submission 107367) | Candidatus Adlerbacteria bacterium RIFCSPLOWO2_01_FULL_54_21b | reverse complement strand
GCGCGACTCCCCGCAGATGAGCTATGTACACGCGGCGCATACCGCGCTTAGTGCGGCGTTCTTCCTCATTATCCTCTCCGGCCTTGCAGCGGTCGTTTATCATTACTTAGGAGGGGCTCTAGGGACACTGCTACAACCAACGTTCTTGTTTAAATGGGTGTTGATTTTTGTGCTGCTGTTGGCGCACCTCGTGCAGGGGAGGATGCAGACGTGGAACATTGTGGTCTACGGCTTTGCCGGAGGCACATGGTACGCGCTTTTTTTAGTGCACAGCGTGGCGCCGGTGGCATCGTGGGAGACGCTCGGGATTCTCTACGGATTTTGGATTGCTTTTTTTGGACTCGTGTGGACGGGATTTCTTTTGTTGCTTAGGGGAGGGCTGCATCTCCACTTTTCTTTGCCGGCGATGCCGTCTTTGCCCCCGCTACCTATTATGCACAAAAAGCCAGTGGCGGTGGCGGTGATGAGTCCGGTAGTGCAAGCGGTTGTACCTCCTAAAATAGTATTGCCACCTCCACCACCTCCACCTCCGCCGCCGAAACCCACTCCGCTCTTTTTGCCGGTGCCGCAGCCGATCATCACAAAAAAAATACCTATGGCTCCGGTGCCGGTGTTCGACGACTATGGCGACCTCCCGGCCTTGCGCATTATGCCACAGCGGCCGGAGGACATTGTGCGGCATGACCGCCCCGCAGTGGTAAAATTTGCAGGACGGTAAACTATTATGGGATTCTTCAGTAATCACTCGCAGAAAAAAAAGATAGTTATTTTGCTTGGACATCCCGACCCGGGAGCGACGCTCTCCTCCGAGATGGCGCTTATCTACGAGGCGGCGGCAAAGAAGGCGGGGCACGAGGTGAGGCGCTTTAACATTGCGCAGATGAGCTTCGACCCTATACTGCACAAGGGCTACAAAGCGATACAAGAGCTTGAGCCCGACCTCCTGGCGCTGCAAGAGGCGATTAAATGGTGTGACCACTTTGTACTTGTCTACCCCAACTGGTGGCAGTCGATGCCGGCACTGCTTAAGGGGCTCTTCGACCGAATGTGGCTTCCAGTATTTGCATTTAATATGCGAAAAAATAAGCAGGGCAAGCAGACGTTTGGTTGGATTAAGCGTCTTAAGGGAAAGACCGCTCGCGTTTTTGTGCTATCGGGCTCACATCCATTCCTCATCTACCTTTTTTTTGGCGACTACACTAGTCAGATAAAAATGGGCATACTATGGTTTGTGGGTTTTAAGGTCACATTGACGCGAGTGGGCCCCACCGAACAAGCACCTGAGTGGAAAAAAAACGAGTGGCGCCGCCGGGCCGCCCAGTTGGGCACCTGGGGGGAGTAGGGTATATTTATTTCACATGGCTCTCAGTATAGGTATTGTCGGGCTTCCCAACGTGGGCAAGTCCACGCTTTTTAATGCGCTTACCAAAAAGAGCGTGTTGGTGGCTAACTACCCGTTTGCCACCATCGACCCGTCGGTGGGGGTTGTTGCGGTGCCTGACAGCCGCCGCGAGCGGCTTGCCGCATTTTCACAATCAAAAAAGGATATCCCCGCAGCGGTGGAGTTTGTCGACATTGCCGGGCTGGTGCGCGGGGCCAGTGAGGGCGAGGGCTTAGGAAACCTATTTTTGCAGCATATCCGCGAAGTAGATGCCATCGCGCATGTGGTGCGCATTTTTGATAACCCCAATATTGTCTCGACACAGGAGCAGATTAACCCTCTGCATGATATTGAGCTCATCACTACCGAACTCCAGTTGGCCGACCTAGGTCAACCAAAAGCGCCGCCTATCTCTAAAAAACCCGTGCTTTATGTGCTTAATAAAGAGTCCGGAGGGCACAACCTAGACGAGACACCGACAGACGAGCGCTGGGTGGCACTGAGGGAGTACCTAAAGGATAAGACCTATGTCATTGTCGACGCCAACGTAGAACACGAGCTCAAAGACCTGCACCAAGACGACAAACAGCAATTTAGGCAAGAGTACAGCGCTCTAGAGGATGGCATCAACGACCTTATTAAAGCCGGCTACGAGCTTTTGGGGCTTATCTCGTTTTTTACCACCGGCAAGGATGAGACCCGCGCGTGGACTATTGTGCAGGGAAGTACGGCGCCCCGCGCTGGCGCCGCTATCCACTCCGACTTCGAAACAAAGTTTATCCGCGCCGAGGTCATCAATTGGCAAAAGCTCCTGGAGGCCGGCTCATGGGCCAAAGCCCGCGAGTTGGGGGTTCTCCGCACCGAAGGCAAGGAGTATGTTGTAAAGGACGGAGATGTGGTAGAGTTTCTGCATGGATAAACCTAAAGCAACGCCGAAGGACTTCTTTTTGTGGGCGGGGGCGATGATTGCTCTGTATGCGGGAGTATTTTCGTTTATTGGTCTGGTTTTTGACTACATCAACTATTCTTTCCCCGATACTGCTCTCAACTACTACATCGACCCGTATCAAAGCGGCATCAGCTACGAGATGGCCAGTTTAATAGTGCTTGCGCCCGTGCTGCTTATAGTGATGCGTATCATACGCCGCAGTATCACTGTCGACCCGTCGCGGGCGGAAATATGGGTCCGCCGCTGGGCGCTATTTCTTACATTGTTTATTGCTGGCGCCACTATCGTTGTTGATCTTATAGTGCTCATTCACACCTTCCTCTCCGGCGAAGAGCTCTCGGTGCGCTTCTTGCTTAAGGTACTGGTTGTACTGCTGGTAATGAGCGCCGGTTTCATGCACTTTATGGCCGACCTGTGGGGCTACTGGGAGCGCAAGCCACACTATGCACGATATGTTAACTACGCGGTGGGAGCGCTTGTGGTGCTCACTATCGGCGCTGGCTTCCTCATAATTGGGTCGCCGGCTTCCCAGCGTGACTACCGTATAGACGAACAACGCGTGGGTGACCTCATGCAGATACAAAGCCAAATTGTATACAGTTACTACCAGCCAAAACAAACACTCCCGCCTTCGCTTGAGGCGCTTGCCGATCCCATTTCGGGTTTTATAGTGCCGAGGGACCCGGAGAGTGGCGCTTCCTACGAGTATAAGAAGACCGGCTCTCTTTCCTTTGAGCTGTGCGCAACTTTCACAAAAGAAAGCCGCACTGCACAAAAGTATGAGATGACCCGGCCGGTTGCGTACCTCCCCGAAGGCAAGGAGATAAGCAATAATTGGGAGCACAACCCGGGCCGCGTCTGTTTTGATCGCACCATAGATCCGCAACTCTACCCGGCCTATCCTAAAGGGCTCTAATACAGAGGACTCTCCTCTGTATGGCACAGATGTACAACCCGAAAGAAATAGAGAGGAAGTGGCAAGACCGCTGGGAAAAATCGGCGGCTTTTACCGCGGAGGACAACTCCCAAAAACCAAAACAATATATTTTAGACATGTTTCCGTACCCCTCCGGCGAGGGGCTCCACGTGGGACATGTCGAGGGGTACACTGCTACCGACATCTATAGCCGCTACAAGCGCATGAAGGGATTTAATGTGCTCCACCCGATGGGGTGGGATGCCTTTGGCCTACCGGCAGAAAACTACGCTATTAAAACCAGCGTAGCGCCACAGGAGACCACCGACAAATCGATAAATAACTTTAGGAGACAAATAAAAGCGCTTGGGTTTTCCTACGATTGGTCGCGCGAGGTGGGCACACATAACCCCGACTATTATCGCTGGACGCAGTGGCTCTTTACCAAATTCTTCGAGAAGGGGCTGGTATACAAGAAGAAAGCGCTGGTCAACTGGGACCCGGTCGACCAGACAGTGCTGGCCAACGAGCAGGTGCTTCCCGACGGCACCGCCGAGCGCTCGGGCGCCAAGGTGGAGAAGAAAGACCTTGAACAGTGGTTCTTTAAAATTACCGATTATGCCAATGAGCTGGAGGACTCCCTCGAGCAACTGGACTGGCCGGAGTCGACTAAAATTAACCAACGCAACTGGATAGGCCGCAGTGAGGGTGCAGAGCTAGAGTTCAAGATTGACGGACACCAGGTGTCCATCAAAGTATTTACGACACGGTCGGATACGCTGTTTGGTGCGACGTATTTGGTATTGGCTCCCGAACATCCGGAGCTTTTAAATCTTAAATTGCAGATTACAAACTGGGACGAAGTAGAAACGTATATAAACGAGGCAAAAAATAAGTCGGATATCGATAGGAGCGCAGACGGAAAGGAAAAAACAGGAGTTGAGTTGAAAGGGATCATGGCTATTAATCCGGCAAATAAAGAAGAAATGCCGGTGTGGGTCGCCGACTATGTGCTCGGACACTACGGCACCGGGGCGATTATGGCTGTTCCTGCGCACGATGAGCGTGACTACGAGTTTGCCCAGAGGTTTGGCCTACCTGTTCGGCAGGTTCTCGAGCCGTTTTATACACAAGAGACCGAACCTGGCAAAGTTAAAAAAGATATGCCGTATGATCATCGGAACGCGATCATTGCGGTCGTTAAACATTGGAGCGAAGACAAATATATTGCGCTCAAGTGGAAGCAGGTTGCCTGGGTTACCTTTGTGACGGGAGGCATAGAGGAGGGTCAAACGGCTGAGGAGGCGGCAAAGATGGAAATAGAGCAAGAAACCGGCTATACCAGTGCCGAGTTAGTGGAGGACTATGGCCTTATACACGGACTCTTTTATCACGTACCTAAAAAGGTTAACCGAGTTGCTCACGCGCAGGCGCTTCTTTTTGCCCTTAAAAATGATTCTCGACAGGAGGTTTCGGCTGAAGAGTTGGAGAAGCATGAAGTGTTGTGGCTCAGCGCCGAGGAGTTGAAACGGCAGCTTACTCCTGGTACCCATCAACACACTTTGCGGCTTATGCTCGGTACACAAGGTCCCTACATAGGTCCCGGTATCCTTAATAATTCCGGCACGTTCGACGGTATGCAGTCAGAAGAGGCAAAACAAAAGATTACAGAATTTGTTGGTGGAAAGACAAAAACCACTTACCGTCTCCGTGACTGGCTCATTAGCCGTCAGCGATACTGGGGTGCACCTATACCGATTGTCTACGACCCGGAAGGGAGGGCACACTCTATCCCTGAGGAACACTTACCGTGGATGCTCCCGACCGACGTAGAGTTTAAACCCACCGGCACCTCTCCCTTAGGGCAGTCCAAAGAGCTGTTAGAGAGAACGGAGCGTATTTTTGGCAAGGGTTGGCGGCCGGAGATAGATACGATGGATACCTTCGTGTGTTCATCGTGGTACTTTTTGCGCTTTGCCGACGCACATAATAAGAAGGAGTTTGCGAGCAAAGAGGAGTTGAATAAGTGGCTCCCTGTTGATCTCTATGTCGGCGGTGCCGAGCATACCGTACTACACCTACTCTATGGGCGTTTCTTCACCAAAGCCCTACATGATATGGGGTATCTTGCCTTTGATGAGCCATTTTTACGGCTTCGGCACCAAGGGCTAATACTCGCCGTCGACGGCAATAAAATGAGCAAGTCAAAAGGAAATGTAGTTAATCCAGATGACATCATCGTAGAGTACGGGGCTGACATACTGCGCCTCTATATGATGTTTATGGGGCCGCTTGAGCAGATGAAGCCGTGGAATACGCAAAATATCGCCGGCGTTCAGCGGTTTTTGGAGAGAGTGTGGCGGTTAGGGACAACACTAAGGACTAATGAGCCAAAACTAGAAGCCAAAAGCTCGTCACAAGAAGCTTTGTTGCACCGGACTATAAAAAAAGTCGGTGATGATATCGAAAGTTTAAAGATGAACACGGCTGTTTCGGCGTTGATGATTTTGCTCAATGAATGTGAGAAGGAAGAGGTAAGCAGCGACACTTATAAAATATTTTTGCAGCTGCTCGCACCCTTTGCACCGCACATAGTACACGAACTGGCAGAAAAAAACGGGGTAGACCTTGCTAAATGGCCTGCATATGATGAGTCAAAACTCGTTGCAAAAACACTCATTATTGGGGTACAGGTAGACGGAAAATTACGTGGCTCGATAGAACTCGCTGTGGATGCCCCGCAGGCGGAAGCGCTCGCCGCCGCACGGGTACACCCCGCCGTTGCCAAGTGGTTGAACAAGGGAGAAAAAAAAGTGTTTTATGTACCAGGGAAGATCGTTAGTTTTTCCACAGTGTAGGGGAGAGAAGGAGGTTTGACAGCAAAACTAGGGCGTGATATACAATACCACACGTATGGCAATTCAACCGGTCGACAAAACGGGCTTCAAACCAAAAGCGATAGTAAAGAAGCTTCTTCTCGCGCTCCCGGAGCGCTCTCGTGTCGTGCTTGAGTCCCGCTTTGGTCTCGGAGCATCTACTGAGCGCGTTACGCTCGAACAGATAGGGAAGCGCTATGGCATTACCCGCGAGCGCGTTCGCCAGATAGAAAACCACGCGCTTGCCGCGCTCAAAAAGTCATCGACTTTTGCAAGTGCTGAAGCGGCTTTTAAGGAGCTTGAGCGGATTATCGACGGGTTGGGCGGTATCGTCTGCGAAGACGATTTGCTCAACTTTGTGACCAAAGACAAGTCAATGCAGAATCACATTTACTTCCTGCTTGTGCTGGGCGACCCGTTTAAATATCGCAAGGAAGACGATGAGGTGAATCGTTGTTGGTTTGTTGACCACGAGCTCGCGTCAAAGGTGGAAAACGCGCTTAAGTCGCTCTACTCGGGGCTGTCCGACGAAGACCTCATACCAGAGGGCGAGATGATAGATCGCTTTCTTAAAGAGCTGCAAAATATAAACGATAAACACCGCAACAGCGAGGTACTACGTCGCTGGCTTTCAATATCAAAAAGCATCGGTAAGAACCCGCTCGGCGAGTGGGGTCAAGCGTCTTCACAGAATGTGCGCACAAAAGGCATACGCAGCTTTGCATATCTGGCGGTTAAGAAGCACGGGAGCCCGCTGCACTTCCGCGAGGTGGCCACTTTGATAGAAAAAATGTTCGACCGCAAAGCGCATGTCGCCACCACTCACAACGAGCTTATTAAAGATCCGCGCTTCGTACTGGTAGGCCGCGGAATGTACGCGCTTAGGGAGTGGGGCTACACGGAGGGTGTAGTGCGCGACATAGTGCGAGAAACATTGCGCAAAAACGGCCCTATGACAAAGGCGCAGATAATTGAAAAGGTGCTCAAAGAGCGCCACGTCAAACCGGGTACTATTGTCGTCAATCTCCAAAATCAAAAGTATTTTAAGCGCGGAAAAGACGGCGAGTTTTCTCTCGTAAAATAAACCGCCCGTGAAAGGCGGTTTATTTTACGATTTTAGTGCTCGTTACTACTCTTTCCAGTGATGAGCGAGTAAAGCCACGGCAACCATAGCGGAGCAAGAAGCACACACGCCAAAAACAGATAGGAGGGGGGTGCCCTGCCTATGATGACGCGCACTATCTCCCAAAGCCCGAGCGCCAACATACAAAGGTAGATGCCCCAGACCGCGCGCGTACGCGCATGATTCATATGCTGCTGATCGGCACTGTAATTGAAGAAGAAGGGAATCCCGCCCACTGCTCCCGCTATGAAAAGAAGCGCGCCAACTGCACCAAGGGTCGCCAAAAAGTATTCTATATAGCGCAGGGGGTGCGCGGTGAGGTCAATAATTAACTGTTCCATAGCGGCAGGTAGTGGATATTATAAGTATATCGTACAATAAGAGTGTTATGTTCTTGCATGAGCAAGCCCACTCGACGAACAAGTTTTTTGACGGATTTCATATCGACACAACGCTCATCGCGCTTGCGGGCATGGTGGTGTTTCTTATAACGGCAGTGTCCGTAGATTATGACGCGGTGTCGGGAGGAATTGCAGCGCTCATCGCCTACTCGCCACTGTGGCTCCCCGTTGCCCTCTTTGTATCGTTTTGGAAGACGTGGATGCATTATATCCGCTATGAGTTTTGGTTTCATACGCCGATGACGCTCCTGCACATTGAGTTGCCTCCCGAAGTGGAGAAGTCGCCTCTTGCTATGGAGCTGGTACTGATAGGCCTGTGGAACACCGGCGGGGAGACCACCTTCCTCCAGCGTATCTGGAACGGGCAATACCGCGCCATCACCACGCTAGAGTTGGTGAGCAACGAGGGGCGGATCAGCTACTATATCCATTTACGCAAAAATTGGAAGAATTTTATTGAAGCGCGGATCTACGGTCAGTTTCCGGAGGCCCATATCACTGAAGCAACGCGCGACTATGTCGACGAGGTTGGTTACAGCCCTGATACCCACACTTTGTGGGGCACCGAGTACTCAAAAGCCGACGCGGAGGCCCTGCCTCTGCGGACCTATGTGGACTGGCAACTCGACAAGACGCCGGACAAGCCGGAGATAACAATTGACCCGCTTACAAATATTTTTGAGGCCCTGAGTTCCGCGGGGCCGGGCGAATATGTTTGGATACAAATAATAATGAAGGCCCGCAAGCAAGACGAATGGTACGGTTTTTATACAGGGGATCATTTTGTCGCCGATGCAAAAAAGAAGATAGCGAGCATCACCAAGCAAGCCATCGCCCGCGCGCAGGAGCATACTGTCGACGAAGCAGAAAAGAAAAAGGTCGGCTCGCGCGGCGCGATGCTGCTCACCGGCGGGGAGAAGGACCAGGTCGAGGCCATAGAACGCTCTATCACTAAACAGGTCTTCGACTGCGGATTACGTGCTATGTATATAGTAAAAAAAGACAGGTTCGACATTACAAAAATCAACAACTTGGTACGACTATGGGATCCATTCCGCAATCAGCAAGGAAACAAGCTCAATGTTACCCGAGGACTCTCCATTTTTGACTACCCGTGGCAGGATTGGGGCAATGTCCGCCGTCGGATGGTCTCCAAAAAGATGTTTTTTTGGTACAAGCACCGCGCCTATTTTTATGTACCCTACGACCAGGTGCCCGTGTGCCTTACTGTAGAAGAGATCGCGTCTCTTTGGCACTTCCCCAACTCCATTGTCAAAACGCCGGCGCTTGAACGGGTCCCGAGCCGCCGCTCCGCGCCGCCACCGAATCTGCCCACCGCTCCCCCAAGTTCTTCTTTCTAAATATGCAGTGGCATGAGCATTTTCCAACATTTACGCCTCTTTTGAGCGCGGTGAGCTCTTGGTACACGCGGCGCGACATACTTGAGCGCTTTCTCATCAACTTAGTGGCGTGGGGCGGGATAGTGTATCTCATTTTTTTATGGACATTTTCTGCCCCTACGGGCTTTCCGACAGGAGCGTATATCAATATAGAAGAGGGTATGTCGCTGACAAAAATAGCGGAGACCTTTAAACAGCGCGGGGTAGTGGACAACGCGTCGCTCTTTAAAAATGTTGTGCGTGTTTTTGGCGACGACAAGCATGTGTTGGCCGGACAGTACTTTTTTTCAAGACAGGAAAATATGGTATGGGTTGCTATGCGGCTTATCAGCGGCGACTTTGAGACGTCTGCTGTTCGGGTCACTATCCCCGAGGGATCAACAGTGGTCGATGCTGGAAAAATTATTTTAGAAAAGGTGCCTGAGTTTAACTACCGGCAATTTATAGATCGAGCGCGAGAAGGTTACACTTTTCCCGACACTTACTTTTTTAGGCCTGGCCAGTCCATCGAGGCGATACTAAGCGTATTTGAAAATAATTTTAGAGTAAAGATTCAGAGAGCGCAAGAAGTGATACAAAAGTCCGGTCATACACAAGACGAAATACTCATAATGGCATCTCTCCTCGAAAAAGAGGCCGCGACAATGAAAGACCGCCAGCAGATAGCCGGGGTGCTCTGGCACCGCATCGAGATAGGGATGCGGCTGCAGGTGGACGCGGTCTTTCCTTATATTTTAGGCAAAAATACTTTTGAGCTGACTCGCGAGGACCTCGCAGTGGACTCTCCTTACAATACTTATGTGTACAAAGGACTGCCTCCGGGACCTATCAATAACCCAGGACTCAATGCCATCCTCGCGGCGGCGACTCCCATAAAATCTAAATACGTCTATTTTCTTTCTGACAAAGAGGGTAATTTCCATTATGCGGTGACCTATGCGCAGCATCTGGCCAACAAAGCAAAATACATCGACTGACCCTTTTTCATGTTTGATGGGCTTTTTCTTTTTAGAGTAAAAAGTTATAACAGAGACATGTTTGGAGACATATTTGGACAGAAGAAAAAAGGAAGGGTCTTTGTGGGGCTCAGTGGTGGGGTGGACTCGGCTGTTTCTGCTGCTTTATTACAGGAGCAGGGGTATGAGGTAACCGGGGTTTTTATACACATCGCTATTGATGGGTACCCGTGCACCGCGGGGGTGGATCGGCTCGACGCTATGCGGGTTGCCGCGCATCTGAGAGTATCTTTTAGAGAAATAGATCTGTCGGAAGAGTATAGGAAGAAAGTATTTTTACTCTCGATAAAAGAGTTTAAAAAGGGGAGAACGCCAAACCCAGATGCGCTTTGTAACCGCGAAATAAAGTTTGGTTTGTTTTTTGACTACTGCATCGTGCAGGGCGCCGATTATGTCGCGACCGGCCATTATGCGCGTGTGGTAAGGCCCGACCCCGCACTGCCTGCCGTTGAGCTGCACGCGGGCGCTGATGAGGACAAAGACCAAAGTTACTTTTTGTGGGCTGTTGATGAGAGGAAACTTCGAAAGACACTATTTCCTCTTGGGGACATCAAAAAAACGGAGGTGCGTGCGCTGGCAAAAAAACTCCGACTCCCCAACGCGGAGCGTAAAGACAGCCAGGGACTCTGCTTTCTCGGTCCGATTTCGATGAGTGATATGCTCCGCCGAGAACTCCCACTCGTTCCAGGAGATGTTTTAGATGAAAGCGGCGCGGTGATGGGCCGGCACGAGGGCGCGCTTGCCTACACGCTCGGACAGCGACACGGATTTTATCTTTCTTTACAGGGCACGTCACAGGAGCCGCACTACGTGGTTGCCAAAGACTCGGAGTTTAACACCATAACCGTTTCCACCAAACGTACGCCCAATACATCTTCCACCTCCATCTTTCTTGCGGACACAAACTGGATAGGACCCCTCAAGGAGGGTCCGTGTATGGCGCGCTATCGGTACCGGCAAAAACTCATCCCCGCAGAACTGCGGGAAAGTCCGACTTCCTCAACTGTCACGCTTTTAGAGCCACACTATGTGCCCCAAGGACAGTCGCTTGTACTCTACCGTGGCAGCCGATGTATCGGCGGAGGTAGTGTAGAAAGTGTTGATAACTAAACCGAGTACGAGGTCTGTAATATATACTGTGAGTATGCGGTCCAACTATCTTGTACCTGTTGTTGGCCTCCTTGTTGTTTTGATAGTGCTTGCGGGTGTGGTGTATTATTTTAGCGTCCGGAATAATAACGCAGTTATCGTCCCCGTCGAGGTGGCATACACGCCGCCAGAAAAACTCACAGTAACGGAAGTAGTCGCTGGCGCGGGACATACCTACTCCGGTTCTTTTGATATACCGTCGTGCAACACCCTCGCTTCGGGGATTACAAGCACGGGCGGCACTCCTATCAACTTGACCTTGGTTCTTAGGGTTATCACCACAGATCCATCTTGCACCGACACTTCGCTGATAGAGCAGCCCTTTATACTCTCCTTTACTCCGGCTGCTGCAGTGACAGTGCGTCTCGCCTCTGTCACGCTTAACGGCAAGGAAATTCCTTTTACGCTTACGGAACAAAAGAGCAATTAAAAATGGCGGTCGAGGTTACCAAGGCCGACGGCACCACAGAAGCGTTTAATCCGGAAAAACTTGTTGCTTCTTTGGTGCGCGCAGGAGCCGAACATGGCACTGCCCGCGACATAACAGCACAAATTGAGCACACACTCTATCGGGGTGTTACCACACAGGAAATTTATCGGCATGCCTTTGCCCGCTTGCGCGAAGTGAGGAGGGGAGCTGCGGCGCGCTACTCGTTGAAGCGCGCACTGCTTGAGTTCGGACCCTCCGGCTTTCCGTTTGAGGCATATATGGCGGAGCTATTTCGTGCAGAAGGATTTACGGCAAAAATCGACCAGATTATGCAGGGCGCATGCGTTGAACATGAGGTGGACGTGGTACTCAAGAAAGACGGTGTCACCACGTGCGTTGAAGCAAAGTTCCACAACGCGGCGGGATTTAAAACCGACCTTAAAACCGTGCTCTATGTCAAAGCGCGTATTGATGATCTAGGCGACTGCAAGGGGCTTGTGGTCACTAATACAAAATTTACGAGCAAGGCAGTTGAGTATGCCGCGTGTGTTGGCCTCGAACTCCTAAGTTGGGAGGAACCGAATGGAAAAACGCTCCAGCAGAGGATAGATGCGGTTGGACTGTACCCTATTACTGCACTCACCACGCTGAGTAGGCGTGAAAAAATGGCTTTGTTGAGCCAAAAAAAAGTTCTTTGTAGTGATCTCACTAAAGATACTCAGGCACTGGCGGTGGCAGGACTCGGCGGCTCAAAAGCTGATCGAGTTCTTGAGGAAGTGGGCTCCTTGTGTGTCCCTGTGAAGCATATAGAATAGGGGTGTTCGCGGGAGGGGCACATTTTATACAAAGTCATTTAATTACAGCACAACCGTATGCAAGAAATGAAAGGAGAGGGACAAAACAAGCAGCAAGGGTTGTCGTGGTCGACGCCGGCATCGGGGGCTCAAGCACCGAAACAACCAACACCCGCTCCGGTGTCTGCACACGCGCCTATAACCGCAATAATGCCACCCACCCCGAAGGGCGGGGGTGGTGCAAAGTATGCGGGTATGATCGGTATAGGAATTTTGGCCGGCGTGCTCGCCGCATGGGGATATTCTACTCTGTATGCGCCGGTAGCTACCAACACTACGTCGGAGAAAACAACAACAGATACGAGCAATACAAACGACAAGAATATCACAGCAGTGGGTGCCCTCGGCGTTGATACAAACACCCTGCCTACAATAGGATCGAGTGCATCTTTGAGCATAATGAGCCCACAGAGGCCGGGGGACTCGGTTGCGATAGAAAGCGCCATTGTCGCGGTGCCGACATGGATTGTCGTGTATGAGGACAAGGACGGTACGCCGGGCAACGCGCTCGGTGCGGCGCTCTTCTTCCCCGGACAGCCGAGCGGCACCGTAGAACTTTTGCGCTCAACCGTCTCCGGCAAGAGCTACCTGGCGGTTAAGCAGCAGGACAATGGCGATAGGAAATTCTCCCTCAAAGACGACGCTTACCTCGCCGAAAACGGAAAGGTAATGTGGGTCCCCTTCGAGGTTAAGTAGTCCTCGCGGCGCAAATGCGCTACCATTGGCTCATATGAGCCAATACTATAAGCCCAACCGTAAACCGGACTGGAATTACGGCGGTTCAAAATGGCGTCTCTCGCGCAGTAAAATAGCGCTGTTTTTGGAGTGCGCGCGTTGCTTTTATGTCGACAACAAGCTTGGTGTAGCACGGCCGCCCGGATTTCCCTTTAATCTCAATTCTGCGGTGGACTTTCTGCTCAAAAAAGAGTTTGACGTCCATCGTGTAAACGGGACCAAGCACCCGATACACACGCAGTACGGGGTGGATGCAGTGCCATTTGCACACCCCGAGATAGATGTGTGGCGGGAGAATTTTAAAGGCATAGAGTGCAAACATACTCCGACGGGCTTGACCATTGCTGGCGCGGTAGACGACGTGTGGGTCAACCCGAAGGGCGAACTTATCGTGGTGGACTATAAATCAACGAGCAAGGACGGCAAGATAGAGTCCCTCGACGAAGAGTGGCACGATGGTTATAAGCGCCAGATGGAGATATACCAATGGCTCCTGCGACAAAAAGGGTTTACCGTGTCTGACACCGGCTACTGGGTTTACGCCAACGCAAGAAAGGACAAAAAGGCCTTCGACGCCACACTGGAGTTTGAGGTGACACTCATTGCCTACAAGGGCTCGACCGACTGGGTCGAAGGAACGCTTGCGGCACTAAAAAAATGCGGCGACAGCGCCGAGATACCTGCGGCCTCCCCCGACTGCGACTACTGCCGCTATCGCGAGGCCGCCGGCAAGGCCCTTGCCAGCCACAACCAAGGATATGAAAAATCAAAAAACGATACCCTTTTCTAAAAAAGTATACGCTGTGGTGGCGCGGATTCCTCGCGGGCGCACAATGAGCTACAAACAAGTCGCAAAAAAGGCGGGCAACTCGCGCGCGGCGCGCGCGGTAGGCACGCTGATGTCTAAAAATTTTGACCCAAAAATCCCGTGTCACCGCGTCATCCGCAGCGACGGGAAGGTGGGCGACTACAATCGCGGTGGCCCGAGCAGAAAAATAGAGCTTCTGCTCGAAGAGGCCTACCGGAAATAAAAATTCTGCAATCTTGCAGCAGCATATCGCTCTCCTGTAGGATGACAGGATGGAAGTGCGGATTGACCACAGCTGGAGACAGGCGTTGGGGGAGGAGTTTGGGAAGGATTATTTTATAGCACTTACAGAGTTTGTAAAAAACGAGTATAAAAACACGGCGGTATATCCCGCCCCTAAAAACATTTTTCGCGCGTTTGATCTTACGCCTTTCGACAAGGTTAAGGTCGTAATACTCGGCCAAGACCCCTACCATGGCGCAGGCCAGGCCAATGGACTTTGTTTTGCGGTGGGAGAGAGGGTTGCCCTTCCGCCCTCGCTGCAAAATATATATAAAGAACTAGAAAGCGATGTGGGTGAGCATGATCGAACCGTGCTCAAAACAGGCGATCTTGAACGCTGGGCAAAGCAAGGGGTGCTTCTGCTCAACGCGACTCTTACCGTGCGCGCCGGAGCGGCCGGCTCGCACCAAGGCAAGGGGTGGGAGGAGCTGACCGACGCGGCAATAGCGGCGCTCTCGCGCGAGCGCGAGCAGGTGGTTTTTGTCCTCTGGGGAAACTATGCCAAACAAAAAGGCGCGCACATAGACCGCTCCAAGCATTTGGTCATCGAGTCGCCGCACCCGTCGCCTTTTTCGGCCCACAGCGGCTTCTTCGGCTCCAAGCCGTTCAGCAAAACCAACGATTATCTAAAAAAAACCGGCCACACTCCGATTGAGTGGCTCTAGTTGCTTGCAAAAAGCGTGTCAAACTACCAGATATTGGCGCGGGAGGAGGGAGAGCGATAGAGTGTGTCTTTTGGTGTAAGACCAAAGGCATCGTAAAACGGGGCAAAATTAGAGACAGGGCAGTTGATGCGCCACGAAGCGTGGGAATGCGGGTCGGTGAGCGCGGCAAGTTTTTTATACTCTGGGCGCGTCTGCTCACGCTCCATTTGGGCAAAGCCGAGGAAGAACCGCTGTTCGGGGGAGAGTCCTTCGATACTCTTGCGACCATGCGCGCGGAGATATTTTTGATAGGCCTCATAAGCAATAATGAGCCCGCCCAAGTCGGCGATATTCTCGCCCAGCGTAAGCTCGCCGTTTATAAACACGCCGGGCTCCACCTCCACTTTGTTCGTCTGCCGCACCAATACGTTTGCCTTGCGCTCAAACCGCGCGCGGTCGCGGGGAGTCCACCAATTTTTTAGATTTCCCTTTTCATTAAACTTTGAGCCCTTGTCATCGAAGCCGTGGGTTATCTCATGCCCGATGACCGAGCCAATGCCGGCATAGTTGACCGCCATATCAGCGGCGGGATCGAAGAACGGCCACTGCAGTATGGCGGCGGGGAAGACAATCTCGTTTAAGGTGGGGCTAAAGTACGCATTGACCGTCTGCGGATACATAAACCACTCCGTGCGGTCTACGGGGCCGCGCAATTTTTTCATCTCGCGCTTGTGTTCATACTCGCTTGAGCGCAGAACGTTGCCGAAGAAGTCGCCGGGGTCTATATCTAGACCTTTGTAGCCCTTCCACTGCGTTGGGTATCCTATTTTACGGCTCATTGAGCGGAGCTTGAGAAGCGCTTTGTTCTTGGTGGCGGGCGACATCCAGTCGAGCCCTTTGATGCGCTCGGCGTATACCAAAAAAAGGTCGCTTACTAGCGCGTCCATAACCTGTTTTGATTTTTTAGGGAAAAACTTTTTTATGTAGAGCATACCCAACGCCTCGCCGACAAGGCCGTTTGTGGCGCCAAGCGCTCGCCGCCACGGCGAGCGCATCTGCTGTGTACCAGTCAGCGTGCGACCATAAAATTCGAAGCCGGCCTTAATAAACGGCTCGGAGAGTGTTGAGGAGGAACCGTTTATGAGGTGCCACTCCATATAGGTCTTCCACTCCTCAAGCGGAACAGTGGTGAGCATGCGCGACAGTGCGGCAAAAAACTTTGGTTGTCCAACGATAACACTTTTGACCTTTACCCCTGTCACCTCAAAATAGAGCTCCCACGGCACGGCGGGAGCAGTGCGGGCAAGGCGGGTGACGCTCATTTTATTGTAGGTCTTTTCCGGTTCGCGGACGTCCTCCTTGCTCATTGAGACGTGTGCGAGCAGGGTCTCCACCTTCATCACCACGCGCTGTGCACGCTTTATTTCTTGCGCAGAATACTTGGCGAGCCGAAGCAGCCGCTCAATATGCAACACAAACGCCGCGCGCACGCGCCGCTGTTCCGGCTTGTTGAGCAGGTAGTAGTCGCGTTCGGGGAGCGAGAGGCCGCCCTGCCACAAGTGGAGAGCGTAGCGCGAGCTGTCCTTACTGTCCTGGTCGACCAGCGTGCCCCAGAGTGATGAAATACCCCGCGCATGGAAGCCCGTCACGACCGCGAGCAAATCTTCAAGAGATGACACTGTGCGCACGCGCTCAAGCAGCGGCTCAAGCGGCTTTAGTCCCAGTGCGTTGCGACGCCGCAGGTTGGCCGCCGAGAGGTAGGCGTCGGACACCAACTGCTCCTCGCTACCGCGCTTGTGCCTGTGCGTGCGTGCAAGGCCACGTAGCAGTTGCCGCAGCTGTTCCTCGGTCTTGTAGCGCAGGATAGTAAAAGAGCCCCAGCGCGACTCGGAGGGCGGAATCTTTGTTTTTTTGAGCCAGCCCCCGTTGGCGTAGGCATAAAAATCATCCTGCGCCCGCACCGAGCGGTCAATGGTCTTTGTATCAAACCCCCAGTACTGTTTTTTGCCCTTGTGTGCCATATGAATCTGCATCATAGCAAATTAAGTGTTTTTACTGTAATTTTATATACAATGGATCCGAATGAAGTGCGGGCGAAATATTTGGAGTTTTTTAAGGCGCACGGGCACGCGATACTCCCGAGCGCGCCGCTTGTGCCGGAGAACGACCCCACGACACTCTTTACCGGTTCGGGGATGCAGCCCCTGGTTCCATACCTCCTCGGCGCATCGCACCCCTCCGGCAGCCGCTTGGTCAACTCGCAAAAATGTTTTAGAGCGATGGATATAGAAGAGGTGGGGAACAACCGGCACACCACTTTTTTTGAAATGCTCGGCAACTGGTCGCTCGGCGACTATTTTAAACAGGAGCAACTTCCATGGTTTTTTGAATTTTTAACAAAAGAGGTCGGTATACCGGTCGAAAAACTGTGGGTAACCTGTTTTGAGGGGGACTCAAAAAATAACATACCCAAAGACACCGAATCGGCAGAAATTTGGAAAAGGTTAGGCATTCCCGAGGAAAGAATCTGTTTTTACGGTCAAAAAAATTGGTGGACACGGGCAGGCACTGCGGAACAAATGCCCGCGGGCGAGCCGGGCGGCCCCGACTCGGAGGTCTTCTACGAGTTCACCCACATCAAGCACGATATAAAATTTGGCCCAGAGTGCCACCCCAACTGCGACTGTGGCCGCTTCCTCGAAATCGGCAACTCGGTGTTTATGCAATATATAAAGAACACCGACGGCACCTTCGGCCTCCTGCCCAAGCAAAACGTCGACTTCGGCGGCGGGCTGGAGCGCATTGTCGCCGTTTCTAACAACCAAGATGATATTTTTCTATCGAATCATAAATATATAATCGATACTTTAGAACAATTTACTGACACAAAATACGCCACTCATACCCGACAATATCGAATTATTGCCGACCATGTTAAAGCGGCCGTCTTTCTTATTGTCGATGGTGTTTTACCCGATAATAAGGATCGAGGGTATTTTGTTCGACGGCTCATACGGCGAGCCGTGTTGGCTCTTAGTAAGTTTAATAAAGACCAATCGTTTTTCCCTATCGGAACATTGGCTCATTTTGTGGCTGATGCGTATAAAGACCAGTATCCTGAAGTCAAAGAAAAAATTAACGATATAGCTCAAGTGCTTACTGAAGAAGAAACAAGGTTTCGAATAACACTTGTGCGGGGCTTAAAGGAATTTCAACGTTTTGTAGGCGACGGCACTATCACTGCACAGGATGCATTTCAACTTGTAACTACATACGGATTTCCATTTGAATCAATAGTGGAAGAGGCCGCAGAAAAAGGAATAAGACAAATCGATATTGAAGGGTTTAAAGAGTTGCTCAAGGAGCATCAAGACCTCTCGCGCGCCGGCTCGGAACAAAAGTTTAAAGGCGGCCTGGCCGATACTTCAAAAAAGACGACCCGCCTTCATACCGCACACCACTTGCTGCTTAAGGCACTCCAGCTGGTGCTCGGCAACCACGTACACCAACGGGGGAGCAATATCACGCAGGAGCGATTGCGAATCGACTTTTCGCATCCCGAAAAAGTGACTAAAGAGCAGCTGGCAGAAGTCGAAAGGATAGTAAACGAAACAATTAAAGAGGACCTGGCCGTAGTGCGCACCGAAATGGATAAAGAAGAGGCCGAAAAGCTCGGAGCGGAGCATGAGTTTGGTGCAAAATATCCGGACAGAGTGTCGGTCTACTCGGTCGGCCCGCTGACAGACGCATTTTCCATAGAGTTTTGTGGAGGACCGCACGTCGCTTCGACGGGCGAGCTTAGCAGGTCAGACCTACTAGGTAGTAGGTCTGACCTGCTAGACCAGGTATTTAAAATTCAAAAAGAAGAAGCGGTGGCGCAGGGAGTCCGGCGCATAAAAGCGGTGCTAGAATAAGCCCATGTTTGGGCTGGGGAAAAAGAAAAAAGTGGACGGACGCACTGTGCTGCTACTCGATATAGAAAGCGGAAGCGTCGGCGCAGCGCTTGTCCGGCTTTCTGCGGCACAGCAACCGCGGATGTTTGGTGCTCGCAGAGCACAGGTGCCTGTCGAGCACACTCGCACGGGAGCGGGGCTGGTGCAGAGCATCGGCCAAGTACTTAAAAAAACTCTTTATGAGATAGCCGAGGCGGCGACGCGGCTCCGGTTTCACCCTAAGACCGCCGCTATGGGCACTGTATCGGGAGTGTCAGTCATTATGGCGTCGCCGTGGGGCACGCCCAACCTCGAGGCCGGCCAACCGGACTTTTTGGAGGAGGTGGTCAGTTCTACAAACGTTGGCGTCCGAACCTCCTTCGGCGACATTCCCCTTTCTCTCTATACATCAGCAGGCGCTGCCGCATATGGCGCACGCACGCTCTTTGGACAAGAGCCCGCACTCCTGTGTACGGTAGGGGGGGAGGTAACGGAGCTTATTGCTTTAGATGAGCACGGCGTTGCGGCGCACGCAACCGCACCACTGGGGAGCAATGCGCTCTTGCGCACGCTACGCGCCCATGGCGGCTATTCGTTTGCTGAAGCGCGCTCTGCCGCGCGCCTGCCGTTTGACACCCCTCATTTGCAAGCGCCGTTTCGTTCCTCCGGTGAACATTTTGCCTCCCAGTTTGCAGATGCCGCACGCGAGTTTGCCGCCCCTGGGCAGTACTCGCGAATTCGTGTAATCGCCGGTGAGCCGGCAGGGGAGTGGTACGCTCGGGCATTAAGCACTAGCCAAGCGCTCGGAACACTTTTTCCTCACGGAGAGGTCCGCACCCTGCGCCCCCACCACTTGTACCCGTTTGTTGTGGCGCATGTCTCGCCGCCCGATATACCCCTGCTCCTCGGTGCATTGTTTATAGACAGTCAACCGATGTAGTACACTATATAAGCACACACTTATTGTTATGCGAGATATCAAACACAACGGACACCCCAGCGAGCGTTCTATCCGCAATATCTCTGTCACTACTCATCGCCGACCCGCTCGGCCGGTGGCTCCTCTTGAGCGCACTGATAACAACGCTCCAACGGAGGTGGATGATAGCTACCGGCCACCTCACCGCAAAAGGCCTCGACTTGGTCGTTTTTGGCTCATAGTTATCGGCGTTGCGGCGGTGGCCGGTGTCGGTGGGACGCTCATCTCCACCGTTTTTGCCGGAGCGAGTGTTACCGTCCAGCCGCGCACCGAGCAGGTGGTTATGCCCGAGACGCTACAAGCGCAAGCAAACGCGCCGGTGGGAGTTTTGTCCTATCAGACCATAAGCGTCACACGCTCGGCCTCGCAGAATGTGCCCGCACAGGGCGTACAAAAAGTGTCCCGCGCCGCAAGCGGTGTCATCACTGTAAGCAACACCTACTCCGTCTCGAGTCAGCGGCTCATCGCCAACACGCGCTTTGAAGCGCCCGACGGCAAAATATACCGCATCCGCGACTCGGTGACCGTGCCGGGGATGAAGGGCGGCAGCGCGGGGACGATTACCACGACCGTCTATGCCGACTCGCCCGGTATCAACTACAACAAAGGAGGGGGAGTCGTCTTTACTATCCCCGGATTCAAGGGCGACCCGCGTTACAGCACCTTTTCTGCAAAATCCGAGGGTGCTATAGCAGGTGGTTTTGTGGGAGACGAGCCGGCCGTGGCACCAGCCGACCTCGCGACTGCAAAAACCGCTTTACAAAAGCAACTCGACAGTGATACGCGCGCGGCGGCGGCACAAGAAATACCGGAGGGCTTTTTGTTGGTGCCCGGCTCGCTGGAGATACGTTTTGCCGACATTGTACAGAGTACGGGGGCCAACAAAACCGCGCAGATTACCGAAAGCGCGACCGCAACAGGAATTATGGTGCGCCAGGCCGATCTTGCGAGTGCCGTTGCCCACAAGAAGGTCGAAGAGTATGTCGGCGAAGCGGTGCTGTTTGGCGGGCAGGAGGATATGGCGCTTATGCTGGCCACCTCGACAAAGCGCAGCGAGGGCGGGCCGGTGACTATACACCTCTCCGGCAGTGCGGTGCTTATTTGGCAATTCGACCCGAACGCTCTTATAAACGCCTTGGTGGACAAAAATAAGTCAGAGTTTCAGCAGGTGATAGACGCCTTCCGCCCTGCGATAGCCAAGGCCGATGCCAGTATCCGGCCCTTCTGGCAGGGTAAATTCCCCGACACTGCCGATAAAATAAGAATCAACACCGTAAGTAAGTAAAAAATTTGACACCTTTGATGGGCTCTGTTAGGATGAAAATGTTGTCAGTGTGATGGATACCCAAGCACCAGAAGTACAGGGCGTCGTAGAAGAGGCCCTGCCTAATACGTTATTTAAAGTATCTTTGAGTGACGGTACAGTGGTGCTTTCTTATCTTGCGGGCAAAATGCGTCTTCATAGGATAAAAGTTCTTGTGGGCGACAAAGTGCTGCTCAAACTCGAACCGTATGGCGGTAAAGCGAGAATAACTAGACGATTGTAATTATGAAGATCAAGGCATCAATAAAGCCGCGCTGTGCGGCGTGCAAGATGGTACGTCGGAAGGGGCGCATCTATGTTGTATGCTCTAACCCGCGCCACAAGCAGCGTCAAGGATAAATAAAAGAATAAAATTTAGTATGCGTATTTCAGGTATCACTATCCCCAACAAGCGAGTCGTCTATGCACTGACGGCTCTCTACGGTATAGGTCCTGCACGCGCGGCTTCGATTTTGACCGTCGCCAAAATAGACCACTCAAAAAAGGCCAATGATTTGACCGGGGAGGAGGAGAATGCCATTCGGCACCAACTCGAAGGACTTAAACTCGAGGGCGACCTCAAGCGCGAGGTCGCGGGCAACATTAAGCGTTTGCGCGACATCGGCACCTATCGCGGACTCCGACACCAAAAGCGCCTTCCTGTCCGCGGCCAGCGCACCAAAACAAACTCCCGTACACTCCGCGGAAACGTCCGCAAGACCATGGGCTCCGGCCGCCGCAAGGTTGAAAAAACCTAAATTGTAGTGTAATTTCTACGACTGTATATACCTATGGGTAAGAAAAGAATAGTCAAAAAATCGGGGGGAGAGGGGGCATCAGGCGCCGCCGCTTCTTCCCGCACAGGCAAGCGCAAGCTCGACTCGGGCGTTCTTTTTGTCGAGGCGACCTACAACAACACTAAGGTCTCCCTTAGCGACCCTTCCGGCAACGTCGTCACTTGGTCCTCTTCCGGCTCGCTCGGCTTCTCCGGCGCCAAAAAGGGGACTCCTTTTGCCGCCGCCAAGGTGGGAGAGCTCATCGGTGAGCGCGCTTCCCAAATGGGGGTTAAGGAGGTGTCGGTGGTGGTCAAGGGTGTTGGTGCCGGACGCGAGTCGTCTATCCGCGCATTTTCGACCAAGGGCATACAGATAAACGGCATCAAGGACATGACTCCCGTCCCGCACAATGGCCCACGTCCGCCGAAACCTCGCCGAATATAAACATATATGTTGATAGGACCAAAATATAAAATCTGCAAACGCCTCGGCGCCTCGGTGTTCGAAAAATGCCAGACGCAAAAGTTCCAGCTTGCGGAGGCACGCGCGCCGCGCAAGACACCGCGCCGCCGCGGCGGCAGCGACTTTGGCCTGCAACTTCTCGAAAAGCAGAAAGCGCGTTTTACCTACGGGCTCTCCGAGTCGCAGTTTTCTCGCTACGTTCACGAGGCAATGGAAAAAAAGGGCAAGGACTCCGCCTTAGGGCTTCTTTCGCGCCTGGAGTCGCGGCTCGACAATGTTGTGTATCGTGCCGGTTTTGTAAAGACCCGCCGCGCCGCGCGCCAGATGGTCTCCCACGGGCACATCCTTATAAACGGCCGCCGCGTCAACATACCCTCGTTTAAGGTGGAAAAGGAGATGCTGGTGTCTATCCGCCCCGAAAGCCGCCCGAGCGCGCTGTTTGTAAACCGCACCGAAACCACGGCCGAAACAAAGGCGCCGGCGTGGCTTGCATTTGAAGACCAGGGATTCGCGGTGCGCGTCGTTGCGGACCCCGGGTTGGGAGAGGGTGAGGCGCCGTTTAGCGCGCCTGTCATCATCCAGTTCTACAGCAGGTAATATTATTATTTTAAGAATATAGATTGAGTTATGATGGAATATTCTATAACACTGCCCAGCAAACCCCGCGTGGTTTCTGAGCACGAGGCGGAGGGCGTGTACGAGATAGACGGACTGTATCCGGGCTACGGGCACACGCTCGGCAACTCGCTGCGCCGCATTATCCTCTCCTCGCTCCCGGGCGCGGCGGTCACGTCTGTCAAAATAGAAGGCGTCGAGCACGAGTTCTCCACTATCCCCGGCATCCGCGAGGATGTGGTGACGATACTTATCAATCTCAAAAAACTGCGCTTCGAAATTTTGACTGATGCGGCGCAGACCATCTCTCTCTCCATCAAGGGCCCTCAAAAGGTCTCCGGAAGCGACCTTACGCTCCCCGGCCAGGTCCGTTTGCTGAACCCTAACGCCTATATTTTCGAGATAACCGACAAGACCGAGTTCGTGGCCGAGTTTCGTATCGAGCGGGGCTTGGGCTATGTCTCGCGCGAGCAGCTTAAGAAAGACCGCGTAGACATTGGGGAGATATCCGTCGACGCTATCTTTAGCCCTGTCCGCCGCGTCAACTACGAGGTAGAAAATATGCGCGTCGGCGACCGCACCGACTACAATCGCCTGCGCATCTCTATAGAGACGGACGGCACGCTGACCCCGCGGACGGCTCTGGAGCACTCTATCGAGATTATGATTACGCAGCTCAAAGCCGTGGTCGGCTTCCGCGAAGAGCCGCTCGACGAGATCCGCGACAAGGAGGCCGCAAGCGCCGTAGTACCGCCCACCGACTCGGCAGAGGCACTTAAAACCCGTATCGACGACCTCGAGCTTAGTGCTCGCACTATTTCGGCGCTTGAAAAGGCGAACATCCGCACTGTCGGCGGACTCGCCCGCAAGAAAGAGGCCGATTTGGTGGACATCGAAGGGCTGGGACCCAAGTCGATACAGGAGATTAAGCGCGCTCTCGCCAACTTCGGCATCGTGCTCAAATAATTATGCGCCACGGTAACGTAAACAGAAAATTTGGTCGGGAGAAGGGGCAGCGCGTCGCCTTGCTCAAGTCGCTTGCACGCTCGCTCATTTTGCGCGGCAAGATGAAAACGAGCGTTGCTAAAGCCAAAGAAATACGCCCCTTGGTGGAAAAGATGATTACAAAAGGGATGCAGGGCACCCTCTCAAGCCGCCGACAGCTCATCGCCGCGCTTGGCGACGAGCGTGTGGCAGGCAAGCTCATTAAGACCGCTGCTGGTTACAAGGGACGCGCTGGTGGATACTTGCGCATCACTAAAATGGGACCGCGCAGCGGCGACGCCGCCGAAATGGCGCTAATTGAGTTTGTATAAAACTATATGATTACTATTGATGCACAAGACAAAACCCTCGGACGCGTGGCTTCGGCTGCGGCTAAGGTGCTTATGGGCAAGGACAAAGCAACCTTTGTAAAGCACCAAATAGTTGCCGAGGAGGTGACCATATTAAATGCTTCTAAGGTTAAACTCACCGGCACCAAAGAGCGCACCAAGAAATACATTCGCTACTCCGGCTACCCGGGCGGACAAAAAAAAGAGACCTACGCCATGCTCACGGCCGATACCGAGGGGGGCAAGGCGCGCCGCGGACACAAAGAGGCGATACGCCGCGCTATCCTCGGCATGCTCCCCAAAAACAAGCTGCAGATGCGCCGTATAAAACTTTTGACTATAAAAAATTAATTCTATGGCCGCTCTAAAAGAAAAATCTGCAGAAAGATACATCGAAGCAATCGGCCGGCGCAAGACCTCTATCGCGCGCGTACGCCTGACTCCTGCCTCCCGTACAGCGGTCACTATCAACAACAAAGATGTAAACGCCTATTTTGTAACAACCGCGCTCCAGATGGCGGCACTCGAGCCGTTTCTAAAAATAGGACTCTCGACGCAGTTTGCGGTAAGTGTGGTGGTTAAGGGCGGCGGCATTGCCGGACAGGCAATCGCGGTGCGGCACGGCATCTCGCGCGCCCTCACCGAGTATGATGCGACACTGCGCGGCCCGCTCAAAAAAGAGGGCTTCCTCAAGCGCGACCCGCGCGCCAAAGAGCGCCGCAAGCCGGGGCTCCTCAAAGCCCGCAAGCGCAAGCAGTGGTCTAAGCGGTAACAAAAAAACCGCCGGATATTGACTTGGGCGGTTTTTTGTTTACAATACACACACTATGGACGGTACAGACGAGGAATTTGTGCCCGAGGAGGAGGGCGAGGGGCCTGCGGCCATCAAACGATTGAGAGAAAAGGTGCAAAAGGCCGTAGGGGAGAAGCAGGAGTACTTGGAGGGCTGGCAGCGAGCTCGCGCCGACCTGGCTAACTATAAGCGCGAGGAAATGGCGACGCAGGGTGAGCGAGAGGCGCGCGCCAAGACAAAAATAGTCGAAGTGCTTTTGCCGGCACTCGACACCCTGGAGATGGCGCTCAAACACTCGCAGGCGCAGGAACTGCTCATAGTCCACAAGCAACTAATTGACGCCTTGTCAAAAATGGGAGTAGAGCGCTACGGTAGGGCGGGAGACGACTTTGACCCGCGCGCCTACGAGGCGCTGGAGAAAACCCAAACGGATGACGAAACAAAAGACCATAAGGTAAACGAAGTTCATCGCGCAGGGTTTAAGATAGGCGACAGTATTATACGACCGGCGCAGGTGTCATTATTTATTAATAACACATAACACACTATGGGAAAGATTCTTGGGATAGACTTGGGCACTACAAACTCCGCTATAGCGGTGGTGCAAGGTGGCGAGCCGCGCGTGCTCGAAAACGCAGAGGGCGCACGCACCACCCCCTCGGTTGTCGCGCTCTCAAAAACCGGCGAGCGGCTGGTCGGGCTTATTGCCCGCCGACAGGCAGTCACCAACCCAAAAAATACCATCTACCAGATTAAGCGCTTTATCGGACACACTTTCGACGAACCGGCGGTACAAAAAGACAAAGCGGCCGTACCCTACGAGCTGTGCAAGTCGGCAAACGGCGGGATAGAGGTCAAAATGGGAGACCAGTGGATGCGACCGGAAGAGGTCTCGGCGATGATACTCGGCAAGCTCAAGGCCGACGCCGAAAAGCGCCTCGGCGAGCCCATCACCGAAGCGGTTATCACTGTTCCCGCATACTTTAACGACGCACAGCGCGCGGCCACCCGCGACGCCGGCAAAATAGCCGGGCTCGAGGTAAAGCGCATCATCAACGAGCCAACAGCCGCGGCGCTTGCCTATGGTTTTGACAAGAAGAAGGACGAAAAGGTGGCCGTCTTCGACTTTGGCGGCGGAACCTTCGATGTCTCGATTCTTGAGATCGGCGCGGATGTCATCGAAGTCAAGTCGACCGACGGCGACGCGCACTTGGGTGGCAAAGACATTGATCAAAAAATAATTGACTGGCTCGCGGCCGAGTTTCAGCGCGAGTCCGGAATCGACATACGCAACGACGCGCTCGCGCGCCAGCGCCTCGATGAGGCCGCAGAAAAGGCAAAAATTGAACTTTCGACCGCGATGGAGACCGAGGTTAACATCCCATTTGTCACTTCCGATTCCTCCGGTCCGCGGCACCTCCTTGTCAAGATGACGCGCTCAAAGCTCGAGGAGCTCACGGAGGAGTTTATCGACCGCGCGCTCACTATCACTAAGCGCGCGATGGAGGCCTCCCCTTTTAAGGTCGGTGATATCAACGAGGTCATACTGGTCGGCGGACAAACCCGTATGCCAGCGCTACAGCAGGCGGTGGAGAAGTATTTCGGAAAAAAGCCCAACCTCTCCGTCAACCCCGATGAAGTGGTGGCGATAGGCGCGGCAATACAAGGCGGCATCCTCGGCGGCGAGGTGCGCGACGTGCTTCTGCTCGACGTTATTCCGCTCTCGCTCGGCATAGAGACCATGGGTGGGGTAGCAACCAAGCTCATCGAGCGCAACACCACTATCCCCACCAGCCGCTCGCAGACGTTCTCCACTGCCGCCGACAATCAGACCAGTGTAGAAATCCACATCTCGCAGGGCGAGCGCGCAATGGCCTCGGACAACAAATCCCTGGGCCGCTTCGTGCTCGATGGCATACCGCCGGCACCGCGGGGGATGCCTCAAGTTGAGGTCACGTTCGACGTCGACGCCAACGGTATACTCACGGTAAAGGCAAAGGACAAAACTACAAACAAAGAGCAATCAATACGTATTGAAGGGTCCTCGGGTCTCGCCGAGCAGGACATAGAACGCATGCGCAAGGAGGCCGAACAGCACGCCGACGCAGACAAACAAAAAGTGGAACTTGTCGAGGCGCGCAATGTAGCCGAGCAAGCACTCTACACCGCTAAAAAAGCCCTCAGTGACAACAAAGATAAAATTCCGATGGAGCTTGCTACTGCGATAAATGAAAAGATTTCTGCGGTAGAAAACAAGAAGGGGAGTGATGATGCAGTGGGCATTAAGTCTGCAACCGAGGAGTTGGCCCGCGAACTTTCTAAGGTATCCGAATCCTTACAGAAACAAACTCCGCCCAACGAACCGCCTCCGGCGGGGACTCAAAGTGCACCTAATCAGTAGGTCTGACCTACTAAATAGTGCAAGAATTAGCTATTTTGTCAAATAGTGCTATAATGCCCTAAATGCAGGGTGATGTGAAGAAAGTGGCTTCGGCCAAAGAGGTCTTCCGCGCGTACTGGCGCGAACTCCGGCAGCACAAAATATTGCTGGGTCTTATTCTGCTTGGGGGAGCAATAGTGCAGGCCGGAATGCTGGTAGCGCCACTCTATTTGCGGCAGTTCTTCAACCTGCTTGCTTCTTCGACCCCGAGCGACCACACCGTGGGTATGCTTTTTGGCGTGCTGTGGGTGGTTGTTGCAATGTGGCTTTTGGAGTGGGGAGGCCGCCGTGTACAGGATACAGCAAACGTTTATATGTCTGCCCGTGTGATGACCGACCTCTTTACCAGTACCTTCTCATACCTCGTCGGCCATTCGTACAACTTTTTTATCTCCAACTTTGCCGGATCGCTCACGCACCGCGTAAGCAAGTTCGGCCGTTCCTTCGAATTGCTTTTCGACATAATAGTGATCTCATTTATCCCGACCTTTATTTTTGTTTCAGGAGCTATTATCGTACTTTTTCTGCGAAATCATTGGCTGGGCTTGGGTCTGTTGGGGTGGACCATTGCATTTTTAATATTCCAGATATACGTGGCGCGCTTGCGCCAGCCCGCGCGCGCCGCACAGTCGGCTGCCGACACACGCATGACAGGCGCCTTGGCTGATGCCATAAGCAACCAATCTACCATTGCCCTCTTTTCCGGCAGGGCACACGAGCGCACGCTCTTCGGCAGCGTGGTTGATGTGTGGCGCGCGGCCACGATGCGGATGTGGGTCGCCGACAATATAATTTGGGCAGGCATCGGTCTCTTTATTATTGTCATCGAAGCGGGACTTCTTTTTGGTGCGGTAAAACTGTGGCAACAAGGCCTCGTGACCATCGGCGACTTTGTACTTATCCAGGCCTATCTTATGACCGTGTTTGATAGATTGGTAAGCATAAACCGCGAGTTGCGCCGCTTCTTTAGCGCGCTGTCAGATGCTGCCGAAATGGTATACATACTCGAACTCCCGCACGGGGTAAAAGACAAAAAGAATGCACAACGGCTCAAAGTTGCGCGCGGAGAGGTGTGGTTCGACGATGTATCCTTCCGCTTTAGCGATGCCACAGCGGTGCTCAACAACTTTAATCTCACTGTTGCGGCAGGGGAGCGGGTCGCGTTAGTGGGGCCCTCCGGCGCTGGAAAGACAACGGTGACAAAACTCTTCCTGCGCCTTTACGATGTAAAGAGCGGCGAAATTAAAATAGACGGGCAAAACATTTCAGGAGTCACCCAGGACTCTCTGCGCGAGGCAATCGCCTTTGTCCCGCAAGAACCCGTTCTCTTTCATCGCACTCTGATGGAGAACATCCGCTACGGCCGGCGCGACGCAAGCGACGCGGAGGTTATAAAAGCGGCCAAACAGGCGCACTGCCATGAGTTTATCCAAAAACTCCCCGAGCGCTACAACACCTTTGTCGGTGAGCGCGGAGTAAAGCTCTCCGGCGGCGAACGTCAGCGCGTGGCTATCGCCCGGGCCATACTAAAAAATGCGCCAATACTAGTGCTCGACGAGGCAACATCGTCTCTCGATTCGCAGTCCGAGCAGTATATCCAGGAGGCGCTTGAAACGCTGATGCAGGGAAAAACCGTCATAGTTATAGCCCATCGTTTGAGCACAATTATGAAGATGGACCGCATCATTGTTGTAGAGGCCGGCTCGATTGTGGCGCAAGGCACGCACTTGGAACTGGTCAACCAGGAAGGCCTCTACCGCACACTCTGGAGTATCCAAGCGGGCGGATTTATCGGTTCGCCCAATGAGGCACGCACAAAAAAGCTGCACGATGCATATACTGACGACATCATAGAAACAGACGGGCTTGCGGCAGACGAAAAGCCGCAGTAAACTACAGGTACGATGTCCAGCAAGCGCGACTACTACGAACTGCTAGGGGTGCAAAAAAGTGCCTCCAAAGAAGAAATAAAAAAGGCCTTCCATAAACTCGCGCACAAGTTCCATCCCGACAAAAAGGAAGGGGATGCGGACAAGTTTAAGGAGGTGAGCGAGGCGTACAGCGTCCTCTCCGACGACAAGCGGCGCTCCGAGTACGACAGCTACGGCAAGGTCTTCGGCGGAGGTTCGTCGGCAGGCCCGGGAGCAGGCGGGTTCGGCGGGTTTAATATGGACGACTTTACCAGTGCCTTCAATGGCTCGGCCTCCGGGTTTGACGTGGGGGACATATTTTCCGATCTCTTCTCTGGCGGCGCGACACGGACACGCCGCGGCCGCGACGTTTCTATCGATCTGGAAATCTCTTTTCGCGACTCCGTCTTTGGGACAAAGCGCACCGTACTGCTGGCAAAGACATCTCTCTGCGACACCTGCCAGGGCTCCGGCGCCGCAAAAGACACCGAAATGCTCACCTGCACGCACTGCAACGGTACGGGCAAGATCCATGAGACCACCAACTCTTTTTTTGGCGCAGTAACAATGGTGCAGTCGTGTCGACACTGCCGCGGAGCGGGCAAAATTCCTAAAGAAAAGTGTCGCACGTGCCGCGGCGAAGGCGTGTACAAAAAGCAGGATGAGATAGAAATCGCTATCCCTGCCGGCATAGACGGTGGGGAGATGATCCGCCTCAGCGGCATGGGAGAGGCCGTCTCCGGCGGCGCGGCCGGCGACCTCTACGTTAAGGTGCACATCGCGCCCGATGCGCGGTTTAAAAAAGACGGGCCCAACATTTTAACCGAGCTGTCGGTCAAACTCTCCGACGCCCTGCTTGGCGTATCTTATAAAATTGAGACGCTCGACGGCCCGGAGAATATAGACATTCCCGCGGGGGTGACCCACGGCGAAATGCTGCAACTAAAAGGCAAGGGTGTCCCCACTGCGCGCGGCAAGCGTGGCGACCTGTACGTCAAAATAAAAATAAACTTACCTCAAAAACTCTCTCGTAGTGCGCGCGCTCTGGTGGAGAAGCTCCGCGAAGAGGGAATATAATCTCTGCAAAATAAAAACGGCCCCGAAGAGGGGCCGCTCTACTGGTGTCACATGGTTAAGATTACCACATGACACCAGTAATAGTGGGGAACTTATTGTACCCCACCATCGTGGAGGTGGTGGCACACCCGCCGAGCGCGATCGCGCCGGCGAGTAAGACGAACAACAAAATTCTCATTATCTTCCTCCGTGAAAAGGACTTGTTAAGTATACACGATTTATATAATTTGTCAAGGATTAAAAACAGTCCAAAACAAGCCCGTTTTCGGGTATACTAGCAAACATGGCAGACAGCAAACGAGTTTTTACGGGCCTCCAACCAAGCGGACAACTCCATATCGGCAACTACTTCGGCGCGCTCAAACCCATTGTTGACCTTTTTGTCGAGCACCAGGGGCTCCTGATGATAGCCGACTACCACGCGCTTACCACAGTGAGGAGCGCAAAGGACCTGCAGGAAAACATCCTCTCGGTCGCAAAGGACTTTATAGCCGCCGGGGTCAACCAGGAGAACGTGATCATTTTTAAACAATCCGACGTGCCACAACACACGGAACTTGCGTGGATATTTGACTGTCTGGTGACGGTGCCTTTTTTAATGCAGGCGCATGCCTACAAAGACAAGGTGGCAAAAGGGCTCGAGGCGAACGCGGGGCTGTTTAATTACCCCATGCTTATGGCAGCCGACATTTTGCTCTACGACACCGACATTGTGCCGGTGGGCGAGGACCAGCGCCAGCACGTGGAGTATGCGCGCGAGGCGGCAAGCAAGTTTAACCTCGCCTACGGACAGACGTTTAAGGAGCCCGCAGAGAGGGTGCAGGAGGCGGTGGCGGTGGTCCCCGGAACAGACGGGCAAAAAATGAGCAAGAGCTACAAAAACACCATCCCGCTTTTTGGCACCAAAGACGAAATCGCCGCGGCGGTGATGAGTATTGTGACGGACTCGTCGGGCGAACGCCCAGAGAATGTGTACCGGATACACCGGCTCTTCCGCGGCGAGACAGAGCTTGATGCCCTGTACGCCGCAGGCAAAGGCAACTACAAAGCGCTTAAAGAAGCGCTGATAGAGGACTTAGAAAAACTGGTCGCCCCCATGCGCGCGAAGCGTGATGCAATTACCGACGAGGATGTTAAAAAAGTATTAAGCGAGGGCGGGGAGAAGGCGCGAACAATAGCATCGGCAAAAATGCAAGATGTACGTCAAAAAATAGGCGTCTCGCTGTAGTATAAAAGAAAACCCCCGGAACAAGTCCGGGGGTAGTGTGGGGGAGGACAGAACTTCGGTCAGCAGCTGATCTTGTAGCCGCCGGGTGCAGAGTAGTCCATGTTGATAGAGGCCGGGTAGTCATAGTCGCGCTCGACTCTCTCGATCTTCGGAGAGTAGCACGACGTAACGAATTCGGTACCACGGTCCACCTTCGGCGGTTTTTCGTTTAGACTGAAGAAGAAGCTGCGATAGCTTCGTTTCGTCCAGTCGACGACAACCGCCTTCATCTCGCCTTTCCGCATCATGTTGACGCCGTCGGGCTCCAGTTCGACGATGCGCGGCTTGTCATATTTCGTGTACGAACGAGTCGGCGAAATCCCGCCGACCACGGCGATGATAGCGACTGAAATGCCGGCGGCGATGAGGCCGTACTCGATTGCCGTTGCCATTACACTCTCTCCTGTTGTGAACCCCAGATTGGGCGTGGAACTTTCACCTTTTATTATACACCCATACTGTATTTTTGTCAAGAGGTAAAACCGCAGGCGGGGTAAGGGATTTTTGGGTATACTGAAGGGACATTGTATGGAGCGGACGCTGATTGGAGATTTGCATACAAAGGTAGGGCAGCGCGCGCTCGTCATGGGGTGGGTGAGTGTGCGGCGCGACCAGGGTAAAATGGTGTTTTTTGACTTTCGAGACAGGAGCGGGAGCGTGCAAGGTGTCGCCCTTCCTTTGTCAGGATCTATCGATGCAGCCAAAGAGGTGCGCAACGAGTATGTAGTGTCTGTGGAAGGCACGGTTAATGCCCGGCCGGAGGGGAACATAAAAGCCGATGTCCAAAACGGCGACATCGAGCTTGAAATCCAAAAGATTGACATTATTTCCGTGGCCGAAATTCCTTTTGAGCTCTCAAGCGAGACAAACCTCGACACGTACCTCGACCATCAGCCCTACACTCTGCGCAGCGAGCGCTCAAAGGACATTTTTAAACTCCAGGAGACCATAATCCAGGCATTTCGCGAGGAAATGAAGGTACAGGATTTTACCGAGTTTCAAGCGCCGGCGCTTGCGGGTGCCGATGCGGAAGGTGGCGCGATGGCGTTTAAAGTTGACTACTACTACGACAAAATGGCCTATCTTGCGACATCACCGCAACTCTACAAGCAAATTATGGTTGGTGTATACGAACGCGCGTTCACCACGCCAAAGGTTTTTAGAGGAGAAAAGCACTCCACGACGCGCCACCTCAGCGAGTACAGCTCGATGGACTTTGAAATGGGGTTCATCAAAGACCATGTCGACGTGATGGCTGTACTCGAGAAGACGATGCGCCTTATTGTAAAGAAGACCGGGCTGGAGATTGCTATGCCCGCTATGTTTCCTGTGCTTAAGCTCCGCGAGGCGCAAAAGGCGCTTGGTGTCTCAACCGATGAGCTGGACCTCGATCCGGAGCACGAGCGTGCACTCTGCGAGTGGGCGCTCAAAGAACACGGGTCTGATTTTATATTTGTGACACACTATCCGATGAACAAACGCCCCTTCTATACTTATGAAGACGAGGCCGACCCGGGATACTCCAAGAGCTTCGACCTCCTCTTCCGCGGAATCGAAATTTCGACCGGCGGCCAGCGCATCCACGACTACAACAAGCTGGTGAGCAATATTAAAACGTGGGGGCTCGATCCTGAAAAATTCAAATTCTATCTCGAGGCCTTTAAGGTCGGTATGCCTCCGCACGGCGGCTCGGCCACGGGGCTCGAGCGCCTGACCGCGCGCCTTCTTAACCTCCCTAACATAAAAGAGGCGACCCTCTTCCCCCGCGACCTCAACCGCATCGACACCCTTCTCTCCACTGATAAGAATACAAAATAATTACCACAAAAACAGCAGACCGAAGTCAGACATCCGATGTCTGACTTTTTTATTATGCGAGGTGGTCTTAAAACAGCAAAAAAGGTATTATCTAGCAATGCGATTTCAGCCTAAGGCGGGGAGGGGGGCTGTTAAAATACGCCTTATTCCGGGGCCTTTAAACCTCTTTGGTGGTCGAGCAGATGTAACCTGAGCAAGGTCGAACCTTGCTCAAAAAAGCCGCCCGGGAGTGCCGGGCGGCAGAGAGGGTTTAAGGTCAACCCTCATTTTCATGGTCGATATACTCGTTGCGAAACAGCGGGTCGTCCCTGGTCTGCTCGATCAGAGTATTGTACGTCGAGCGGAGAAAGTACAGACACCTTCCTCCCTCCGCTTCCGCTCTCGTCGCACAGGGGTCACCAACCAGCATCTTGCAGAAATCGCAAAGTATCATGAGGTTTCCTCCGGGCCACTTTCAATCTAAACAAACGATACCATTCCTAAACGAAAAGAAAAGCTGGGTTGAAAAACCCTGATTTTTGGGTTAAAATTGCGGAATGGAGTTTATTCTGGCCCCCAATGGGAGGGGCTTTAGCAAGGTCAGGTTCATACTGGGCGAGCTTAGCCGTTTTGACGGCAAAACGCTCTCTATCGGCTACGGCAATAGCAAACCCCTAAACCGGCGCAAGCTCATTGTGCTCATGCGCAAGGTTGTTGCGCTTGCAAAACAGAATCGGATTAAAAAACTGGACATACACTGGAAGGACATCCGCGTGCTCGCGCCAAAAGACATGGGCGACTACGAAATTGGACGCATCGCCGGCACGGCGTTTATAATGGCCGACTACGAGCATGTTGCATACAAAAGCACACCTAAAGAGGGGTGGAACGTGGTCGAGCAGATGTGCATCCCCAACACTCCCGTGGCAGGCAAAGAAGGATTTTGGCACGGCTCGATTATTGGGGAGGAGATAAATGCCTGCCGCGAGCTCTCCAACACTCCGGGCGGCGACATGACCCCGAAGCGCCTGGCCGCATCGGCTGTCGCTGCCGCAAAACGTTCCGGAGCAGGAAAAAAACTTAAGGTAAAGGTGCTCGGCCGGCGCGAGATGCAACGGCTCGGCATGGGAGCGGTGCTGGGTGTAGCCAAGGGTGCCGCAGATGAGCCGCAGTTTATCGTGATGGAATATCGCGGGGCCGGTCGTCCAGTAAGTCAGACTTCCAAAAGTAAGTCTGACTTACTGAAAAAGCCGATAGTGCTTATCGGGAAGGGGGTCACTTTTGACACCGGCGGGATACAGGTTAAAACCGGCGACCATATGTATGAGATGCATATGGACATGTCCGGCGGAGCGGCGGTTATACACGCCCTTGTGCTCGCGGCAAAACTAAAAATAAAAACAAATGTCGTGGGGCTCGTGCCTGCAGTCGAAAACGCCGTAGGTGCCGGCGCCATGCGCCCCGGCGACATCTTAAAGTCGCTCTCCGGACGCACCATCGAGATACTCCATACCGATGCCGAAGGCCGCGTCATCCTCGCCGACGCTCTCTCTTACGCCAAGCGCTACAGCCCGGCGGTGGTTGCCGATGCCGCAACGCTCACCGGCGCGGCCCTCACCGGCCTCGGCGAGCAGGCCTCGGCAATAATGACCAACCGCGAGGACATGCTTGCAGACCTCCAAACGCTGGGGGAGGAGAGCGGGGACTATGTATGGCCCTTCCCGCTATGGGAGGAGTACGACTACATTGTTAAGGGCCGCTTCGGAGACGTGCCCAACATTCCGGCGCAGGGCAACAGCCGCTACGCGGGGATTATCGGCGGGGGTAAGTTTTTAGAAGTGTTTGCAAAGGACCTCAACTGCCCCTGGCTCCATCTCGATATCGCCTCCGTTATGACTGCCGCCGAAGGGCACCACTTGGCGCGAGGTGCCGCAGGTGCTCCGGTGCGCTACTTTCTTGCACTGATAGAAAAGTACGCCACACACTAGTATTGGTATGCCTATTACCGTCAAGACAGAGGTGTACGAAGGGCCGCTGGATGTTCTCTTAGAATTAGTAGAGAAGCGCAAGCTCCTTATCAACGACATCTCGCTTGCAGCCGTAACGGATGAGTATATTGAGCAAATTAATGCGATGGAGTCACTGCCGGTTTCAGACACGGCGGAGTTTGTGGCACTTGCGGCGACGCTTCTGCTCATTAAGTCACGCTCGCTCCTGCCGCACTTGGAGCTTTCCGGCGACGAAACGCGCGACATTAAAGAACTGGAGTACCGCCTCGCGCTCTACCAACTGATAAAAGATGCCGCGCGAGGGCTCCACCAACTCGACCTGCCACACTTAAGCCCCGGTAGCCCACGCGAGAGGGAACCGCTTTTTATACCCGACCCCACTCTCACCCCCGAAGGGCTGCGGACTGCGGCCGAGCAACTTATAGAAGGATTTCCCGCGCTGCTTATACTCCCGAAAGTCGAAGTTAAAAAAATTATTTCTCTCGAGGAGATGGTGGAGAGAATGGCCGGCCGAATCCAAAGCGCGATACGGATGAGTTTTAAAGAATTTGCAGGCAAAAAAGAGCGCGGAGAGATAATAGTGGGGTTTCTGGCCCTTCTGGAATTGGTGAAGCAGGGTATAATCAAAGCACAGCAGGAGTCGCACTTCGGGGATATTACCCTTGAGAGCGATGCTGTATCCACACCTCATTATGGACACAAACATTGAGGCCCTGCTCTTTGCACTCGGCCGGCCTATTGCCCGAACAGAACTGGCAGCGCTGCTTGACGCAAGCCAAGAACAGATCGAAAAAGCGATTATGACGCTGCGCGAAAAGCCCCGCAGTGGCATTGTTCTGGTGGACGACGGCAAGGAGGTTGAGCTGCGCGTTTCGGGAGAGAGTGCCCAAACAGTGGATAAAATCCTCAAAGAGGAGTATGACCGTGACATCGGCAAGGCGGGGATGGAAGCGCTTTCGGCGGTGCTTTACCGCGGGCCACTCTCGCGCAGTGAGATAGATTTTATCCGCGGAGTCAACTCATCGCAGACCCTCCGCACGCTTACCGTGCGCGGGCTTGTGCGTCGCGTCCCCAATCCAAAAGACGAGCGGGTGTTCCTCTACGAGCCGACCACCGAACTCCTTTCCGAACTCGGCGTCGAGCGCGTTCAAGACCTCCCCGACTACGCACACGTAAAGGAAAAACTCCGCACTCTCGAGGAAACCTATCGGCAAAAACAGGCCGACACTGTATGAACCACATCACTCAATCGATAGGAATAGGAGTTCTAGCACTTATGGCAACTGTAGGCGCCTTTGGCGGAGGGGTATATGCCGCGGTGCGAGTAAGTCCCCAACATCTCTCGGCCGCCGCAGCTGGCGCAGAGCAACCGAATGTAACCACTGTTGCGCTTGACCCCTCGCGCCTTGAGGCCCGCGCCGCCGTACTCTACGACGTGGGCAGCGGCCGTGTGTTGTATCAAAAAAACGCCAATGAGGCGCTCCCACTCGCCTCACTCACCAAACTTATGGCCGCGCAAACAGTACTCTCGCGCAAAGACCCTACAACCCCGGTCCTCATCACAAAAGACGATGTACGCTCCGAAGGGGACTCCGGTTTGCAAGTGGGGGAAACGATGCCTCTCGGTGACCTTATCTCGCTGGCGCTTGTCGCCTCAAGCAACGACGCTATAACCGCTGCCGCCTCCGCCCTCGGAGCGGACCCGATTGAAAAAATGAATGCGGCCGCACGCGAGCTCGGGCTTACACAAACACACTTTAACAACCCGACAGGGCTCGATGTCTCGGCGAGCGTCTCGGGGGCCTACGGCTCATGCTTTGATGTGGCGCGGCTTGCCTCGCTTTTCTACACGAACTATCCGGAGTTTTTTGAACTCACCACGCTCCCAGACGTGAGGGTTGACGGAGGCGCAAAAAAAGAGATTACTCTTCCTGCCACCACTTTGCCTCTCCAAAACATTCCCGGATTTGTTGCCGCAAAAACTGGGTACACTGATCTTGCGGGGGGCAATGTTGTTGCGCTCTTTGACCTCGAACCCGGGCGCACTGTCGCGGCGGTCGTGCTCGGCTCGACCCACGAAGGCCGCTTTAGTGACATCCGCATGCTGATAGAAGCAGCCCGAAAATCTTTATGATAGAAACGGACATAATGCGTGTATTCATCCCCGCTACCATCGCCTTTCTTATTGGAATAGGGATAACGCCTTTTGTGACGCACTTTCTCTATCGTAACCGGATGTGGAAGCAAAAGGGGGGCAAAGTGGCGCTCGACGGCACCGATGCGGTTGAGTTTAACCGCCTGCACCAGGAGCGGGAGGTGGGAGTGCCGCGTTTCGGCGGCGTTATAGTGTGGGCGAGCGTGTTTTTGACGGCCGACCTGCTATCACTCCTTGCGCGTATATACCCAGGCCCCTTCGGCGACCTCGCCTTCATTAGCCGGAGTCAGACCTGGCTGCCGCTCGCGGCGCTTGCGGTAGGCGCCCTTGTCGGTTTTGTCGACGATCTTTTTGAGGTATCGGGTCGTCGCGGTATAAAACTCCGTATACGGCTTGCGGTGGTGGCCGCTACCACCCTCTTCATCGGGTGGTGGTTCTACGACAAACTCGATGTCTCGGCAATCACGCTGCCTTTTGTGCACGCGCCTCTCGAGCTTGGCATCCTCTTTATCCCGTTTTTTGTGCTTGTGGCGCTTTTCATATATGCCGGCGGGGTAATCGACGGAATCGACGGCTTGGCGGGAGGTACTTTTGCAACTATTTTTGCGGCATACGCCGGCATCGCCTTTTTTCAGCACCAGCTCGACATCGCGGCGCTCGCGGCGGCGATAGCGGGAGGACTCCTCGCGTTTTTGTGGTTCAATATCCCGCCGGCACGCTTCTACCTTTCTGAAACGGGGACCATGGCGCTCACTCTGTCTCTCACAGTAATTGCCTTTTTGACCGATACCCTCGGCGGAGGAAAGGGCGTGTCGGTACTCCCTATAATCGCACTGCCGCTTGTTGCCACGGTTCTCTCCAATGTTGTGCAAATGTTCGGCAAAAAAATTCTTGGTCGCAAAGTATTGCGTATTGCGCCCTTGCACCACCACTTTGAAGCGCTCGGCTGGCCGCCACACAAAGTAGTGATGCGCTACTGGGTCGTGGGGACAATAGCGGCGATAATCGGAATGACTATCGCACTGCTCTAATCAGAAATGAAAGCACGCTCTTTAGATACTCCGTTTTTACTGGCCTTTCTTTTACTCGCGGGTTTTGGCCTACTCATTTTTACCTCAGCGGCGCTGGGGCTTCTTGCGCGGGACGGCGGAGCCAACTTTAGCTCGGTGGCGGCATCGCAGTTTCTGTTCGGGTTTCTACTCGGCGGGGGAGCGCTCGTAGTGCTCTCGAGGATAGAGTACAAGCGTTGGCGGCCGTATACTCCGTACTTCTTTGCCGTAGCGCTTTGCCTCACCCTGCTCACTTTTGTCCCGGGTATCGGCCTCGAACTCAAAGGGGCCGCGCGCTGGATACAGGTCGGCGGGGTGACCTTCCAGCCGGTGGAACTCCTAAAATTTGCAGTGGTTCTCTTTTTGGCTGGGGTATATGCTTCGCGCATCCAGGAGACAAAAACCGTGCGCGCCGGTGTGCTTCCACTTTTACTTATTGCTGGCTCCTCGGCGGCGGTACTGTTGCTGCAGCCGGACACCGATGGCGCGGCGATGATACTTATCGCCGGCGCGACGATGCTTTTTGCCGCGGGCGGGCGCATACACCACCTGTTCCTTCTTGCTCTGCTCGGAATGCTTGTGCTTGGGGTTGTGGTATATGAGCGGCCCTACCTTGCCGAGCGCTTTACCACTTTTCTGCACCAATCGGACGACCCGAGAGGGGCCGGGTGGCAAATAAGTCAGTCACTCATTGCGGTAGGATCGGGGGGATGGACAGGGCGGGGCTTCGGACAAAGTATCGAAAAATTTTCTTATCTCCCCGAACCAATAGGGGACTCGATATTTGCCGTTGCCGCAGAGGAGTTTGGCTTCATCGGGTCGGCACTCCTGGTTCTGCTGTACGTCTCGGTTGCGCTGCTGGCATTGCGTATAGCGGCACGCGCTTCGGACCCTTTCGGAGGGCTCCTGGTTGTCGGACTTACCGTCCTCATCATCGGACAGTCGTTTATGAATATCAGCTCGACATTGGGGCTCATTCCGCTTTCGGGATTGCCGCTTATATTTGTGTCGCACGGCGGCACGGCGCTCGCCATATCACTCGCCGAAGTCGGCGTTATACTAAGTGTATCCAGACGGATGAAATCGTAAATTATGAAAATCCTTTTTACCGGCGGAGGAAGCGGAGGACATTTTTACCCTATTATTGCGATCGCCGAGGCCGTCAACGACATCGCGCGCGAACGGCGGCTTGTAGACCCCGAACTCTTTTATGCAGCCCCCGACCCGTACGACCGCGAGCTCCTCATCGCCAACAACATCACCTTTGTCAGCACAGCGGCAGGCAAGGTGCGCAACTACTTCTCGCTCCTCAACTTTTTCGATTTTTTTAAGACCGGATGGGGAGTTTTGCGCAGCGTGCTGCGGATATTTTTTCTTTACCCCGACGTCGTCTTTGGTAAGGGAGGATACGCCTCATTCCCCACGCTTCTTGCCGCCAAACTCTTCCGCATCCCCGTTATCATCCACGAGTCGGACGCCGAACCGGGTCGGGTTAACCGCTGGGCGGGAACCTTTGCGGTAAAAGTGGCGGTCTCCTTCCCCGAAGCGGCACATTATTTTAAAAAAGAGAAGTGCGCATACACCGGCAACCCTATTCGCAAAGCAGTGCTTGTCCCCGCACGCGAAGGCGCGCACGAGTTCCTAAAACTCGACAAAGACCTGCCCATTATTTATGTGACCGGTGGCTCGCAGGGAGCGCAGGCGCTCAACGAGGTAGTGCTTTCGGCCCTGCCTCAATTGCTGGAAAAGTACCAGGTGGTACACCAAACAGGTACCGATAATATCGACGACGTGCAGAACCGGATAAAAGTAATCCTCGGCGACTCGCCTCTGGCGAAGCGATACAAGGCCTTCGGATATCTAAACGACCTGGCCACGCGGATGGTCGCCGGAGCAGCCGCTATTATCATCTCGCGCGCGGGCTCCACTATTTTTGAAATCGCTTCGTGGGGCCTGCCATCGATACTCATTCCACTCCCGACCGCCGCCGAAGACCATCAGACAAAAAACGCGTACGCCTACGCACGTGCGGGTGCCTGCACCGTCATCGAGCAGGGCAACCTTACGCCTGGATTGCTGGTGTCTGAAGTCAATAGGATTATGACACACGAGCCCATAAAGCACGCGATGGGCACTGCCGCGCGCGCCTTTGCCCGCCTCGACGCCGCGAGCTTGATATCCTCGGCCCTGCTCGACATAGCCCTTTCCCACGAGCAATAATAGATCCTATGCCGAAGGTAGTTACCAGATTTGCGCCCAGCCCAACAGGGAACCTCAATGTCGGTGGAATTCGCGCGGGAATTTTTGCCTATCTTTTTGCACGGCACAACGGAGGCAAATTTATTGTGCGTATTGAAGACACCGATAAAGAGCGCTCAAAAAAAGAATTTGAAGATAATATTTTCGAATCACTTGCGTGGCTGGGTATTGATATAGACGCGACATACCGACAGAGTAAGCACGCCGCCCGATATGAAGAGCTACTTCGCAAACTTATCGCGGAAGACAAAATCTATGTGGCAAAAGAGGAACCAAAAGAACCGGATGGCCGAAGCGAGGTAATTCGTTTTAGAAATCCAAACAAGATTATTTCTTTTTTTGATGCAGTACATGGCCAAATTGAATTTGATACTACGGAACTAAAAGATTTTATTATTGCAAAAAGTTTTACCGAGCCGCTCTTTCATTTCGCCGTAGTCGTTGACGACTGGGACGAAGGGGTGACCCATGTGGTGCGGGGGGAAGATCATATTTCGAATACGCCGAGACAAATTTTGATTCAAGAAGCCCTTGGGGTGCCGCGGCCAAAGTATGCGCACCTGCCGCTTATTGTCAGCAGCGACCGTAGCAAGCTTTCGAAGCGCAAGGGCGCGGTTGCAATTACTGAATATAAAAAATTGGGATACGTGCCCGAAGCAATTTTGAATTACGATTCCTTTTTAGGTTGGCACCCCGCGGGAGAAAAAGAAATTTATTCGAAAGAAGAATTAATCACTGAGTTTACACTCGACCGTGTACAAAAGAGTCCTGCGATGTTTGACGAAACAAAACTTCTTTGGTTCAATCATGAGCATCTCAAAAAGCTCTCCGACAGCGAGTACGCGGCGCGGCTTAAAGAATTTGCCCAAAAAGATGTTGACCCGCGGCTTGTGCCGCTGCTTAAAGAGCACGCCAAAACTCTTAAAGAGGCGGCCAAGGCGCTCGAGGACGAGTTTGACTTCCTCGGCGGCATTGCCTACAAGCCGGAGTTCCTCTTACAGGGAGGAAAGATTACCGCTGAGGTTGCGTCAAATCACTTGAAGACGCTCTCCGAGATTCTACAGAATATTCCTGATGAAGGATTCACCCCCGCACAACTTAAAGACATACTCTGGCCCTACGCGACCGACCAGGGCAGGGGGGAGGTGCTTTG